>Ga0209201_1000227_pt1 | contig 84463 bp, 63 predicted proteins | sample AD_UKC055_MetaG_FD_184411 | JGI IMG/M metagenome (GOLD analysis project Ga0209201, IMG submission 184411) | Active sludge microbial communities of municipal wastewater-treating anaerobic digesters from USA - AD_UKC055_MetaG (SPAdes) (version 2) | ecosystem: Engineered > Bioreactor > Anaerobic >...
CGACAGGCGTCCCTGCCTGTCATCCCACGTCCCTGCCTGTCATCCCACGTCCCTGCCTGTCATCCCACGTCCCTGCCTGTCATCCCACGTCCCTGCCTGTCATCCCACGTCCCTGCCTGTCATCCCACGTCCCTGCCTGTCATCCCACGTCTCTGCCTGTCATCCCACGTCTCTGCCTGTCATCCCACGTCTCTGCCTGTCATCCCACGTCTCTGCCTGTCATCACACGTCTCTGCCTGTCGCGGGAATGGGCTGTGGGATGAGGACCTTCCTTCATCCTTCATCCTTCATCCTTTTCTTCCCCCCCGTCCGGATACCGTAAATCGCAAAATCCGGACAGTACATCCCACACAAATCGCAACCCGTACACGCCTCCGCATCGACAATTTCAGGATGGTGGTATCCCTTCGAATTGAACGACCGGGACATCCTCAGCACATTCGAGGGACAGAACTCAACGCAAAAACCGCAACCTTTGCACCGTTCGGCGGTGATGACCGGGCAGCCTTTCGGGCCTTTCCGTTCTTTCGCTTCTTCGGATGATTTGATCGCGCTGTTCACTTCAGCCGACATGGAAACCTCCATCTACTGACAATGCCGATTCGGTTGTCATCTTTTACTCATCATTCTTTACAAACCACGGTTTCCTCTCCCGCAAGCACTTCCCCAGGCGCACATCTCAATAATCCCCGGCGCTCACACGGAGAGAATCCATCACCATATCCGTAATCTGTTCCCACAGGGAGGAGAGGTACGCGGACAGGATCACCAGGTTCCGCTTTTCATGTTCACGGTCGATCACATGATTCTTCAAAAGCGCCTCGCGTTCGAACCCCATTTTCTCAAAAATGTGAAGCGCGGCTGTCTGGTCCTCGACCACCTCTGCCACCACTTTCTCGACCCGCAAAAACACCGCAATGGAGAAAATCTCCCGGGCCATTTGCATTCCCAATCCTATGCGACGATAGCCCGGATGGGTCACCAGGCGGATCTGCGCGACATGGGGTGACCAGCTCTCCGGCTGGCGGTGAAGAGTGGCGGCTGCAACAATCTCCCCGCCCGGATTCTCCGCCACAATCGGAACAACACGCTCATGATTAATGTTATGTGTCCATTCACGGATAATGCCGGGATCGGCAACATCGTGTCGAAGATATCGGCGGTCTTCCGGTGAAAGGGAGGCGTAGAAGTCCCGCAATGCCCGCTCGTCCTCTGGTGTGAGCGGGCGAATCACAACGGATCGCCCGTCCTTCAGGGTGACTTCTTTCGGATAATCGCGGAGCATGATAACCTCGCCAAAGATAAAATCCGGAACAGGAAATCCTGTAATAAAGGATAACCTGCAATTCGATTGTCCTCACGCCGTATCACTGCGTTAAGTTGAGATAGACCACGCCAATGACCGACCACAAGTCTTGCCCACTGTATCAAAATGCTATCCGCTTCCATTCGGACTGTACACGGTTCCCAAAGATGCACCCTGCCCAGTCCGGAATAACGGAGCCTGCTCCACAATGACTCGACTTCCTCCCGCGACCATCGAACGCAATATCCTCCTCCTGTCGCGTGAGTGGCCTGAAATCGCGCAACGCCTTCAAACAGAATCCCCCACCGAAACCGTCCGGCTGATTCCCACGAAGGAGGGGTTTCTGGCCTGTCGGCTCTCCGACTCGAAACGGCAAGTATGGGTTCATTCCGATCGTGCGCCCCGGCAGGAGGCTCTGTGCCCCCTTCGCAATTTCCAGCCGAGAGAGGGCGAATTGGTGATCGTCTGGCAGTCCGGATTGGGCTACCTCGCCTCCGAATTATGCAAGTTACGCGCGAACGGACCCAACCGGTTCCGCTTGATCGTTGTCGAGAGCCGCACAACCGTGTTCCGCGCATCCCTCCAAGTGACAGATTACAATGGCCTGTTCAACTCTCGATCCACCTGTTTCCTTGTGGGAAACGATGCGGAAGACCGCCTGATCTCCCTTTTGAAACGCTTTCCGTGGCTGATGAGAACTGGGGTTATGATTCTTCCCGGCTCCAATCTGCCCACCCCATCCACTCCCTCCCCCCTGTCCCCCTCCTCCTCCCCGTCCACCCCACCCGCCCTGCCCTCTCTCGACCGCATCCGCGCCCTCGTGCAGCAACTTTACGACCAATCCGAAAAAGAACTGGCCTCCCTTCGTGCCAAACTCTCACCCGACAACTCTTCACACCGCGTTGTCGTTTCGGCAGGCCTTTATCCGGCCCACTCCAAACGGCTGTGCGAGGCGTTCCACAACCTCGGCTGGGAGGTCGTCCAAAGACTGGAACCATCGGCGTTGACACGATTTATCGAGGACCCGGATTCCTTTCTGGATGTGTGCCGGCATGGATTTCCACAATTGGCGCTGTCATTCGGCGGTAAAAGCGATCTCTCCCTGGAGGACCTCCGCCAACTGCGCTCCCGTGGCGCAACCACAGCCGCATGGTTCTATGACAATCCGTTTCGATTTCCTTTGACGGAGGAGGAACTCTCTGCGTTGGATGCCGTCTTTGTATTCGATAAATACTATGAGTCGTTCTTCCGCGAACGTGGAATACGGATGTGTACAACACTCCCCGCCGCATTCGGTATCTCCCCCCCGCCTCCCCCTCCGGCGAATTCTTACACCGAAAAAATATCTTTTCTCGGATCCACAGGAATCGACCGCATTGTGCGTTTCTCGCATGATCTCCCGCCGGACGACCGGAAAATCACCAATCTCTCGAAAGAAACAATCACCTCCCTCCTGAATATGTCCGGCCCGCAACTTCGGAAAGAAATGGAACGCCTGGCCGGATTTGAGGGAACCGATCTGTCACGGCTCCGATTGCTCTTGCTCGAAGAGTTCCTCAGCTATCGCATTCGCATTCAATTCCTGACCGCCATCGCCGACCTGCCTCTCGGCATTTACGGCGATACAAACTGGGGAAACCCCAAAGCCACAGGAACCTTAACCTCCTGCTATCGCGGAAAAGGAACCCGCTTCCCGGATGAAACTGTCGAGTTATACCGAACCAGCAAAATCAACCTCAACATTTTCCATGCCCAGTGCATCGATTCCGTAACAACCCGTGTGTATGACATACTCGCCGCCGGCGGATTTCTCCTTTCGGAGTATCGCCCCATCCTGGAGAGGGAATTTGAAATCGGCAGAGAGATGGAGATATTCCGCACACCCGAGGAGCTGAGGAAGAAGGCGATCTACTACCTTCGGAACGAAAAGGAGCGGGAACAAATTGCTCAGCGAGGCAGGGAGAAGGTGTTGGGCGCTGCATCTTACGAGAATCGGGTACACGGGCTTTTAGATACACTCAAAAGCGCACTTGAGAACCATAAAGCGCCCTGAGTGCGCATTAAGGCGTTTTAAGGCAAATTGATGAAATAAGGCCCGCAAAGGAGGCATATTGATCCGGCGAGACATCCTGCGCACGGCAATTGACATCCAAATCCAGCATTTTTAAAAAATCCTCAGATTGCTCCTTCGTCAAACGGCACGCCCCAATCGGCGCTTCGCTCAAGTTACTGCGCAACTTCTTCCGACGGTGCATAAATGCAGTCCTGACAAGCGGTTCCATCCAGTTCCACACCAGGTTCATATCCACATCCGCCCGGTGGCGCGGCAGCAGTCGCATCCAGACTGATTCCACCTTCGGTCTGGGGAAAAAACAACCGGGACCTATTCTCCGAAGTACTTGTATTTCAAAGAGATACTGCAAAATTACTGACAGACGCCCATACTCCCGATGGCCAGGTTTGGCCTTAATTCTCTCCCCCACTTCCCTCTGTAATAAAAAACCCCACTGCTGCACCCTTTCGTACCATTTCAGCAAATAAAATAGCATCGATGAAGCCGAGGAATAGGGCAGATTTCCAACAATAGAAACTTCCCAACTGCCCTCAAAACAAGGACTTAGGTCATAAGTCAGGATATCGCAACAATGAATCTCCAACCTGTCCCCAACACAACCCGAAAGCCACCTCAACAACCGTCCATCCGTCTCAAACGCCACCACAGAATATCCATAATCCAAAATCGAAACCGTCAAATGCCCAAACCCACACCCGATTTCAATAACCTTAGATTTATCAGGAACTTCCAAATCCCGAACCATCGAATCCAGTGTGGATCGCTGGTATAGAAAGTTCTGTCCCAATGCCTTCGATGGCGCAATTTCGGCCTCCCGACAGAGTCTCTCGACCCCTTTACGCGAAAAAAAATCTTGGGGAAACAACTCCGAAAATCGGTTAAATTCGGACATATCCGTGTTTTGAACTAAACCGGCTAACCTCTTTACCTACCAGATATTGTAACAGAAACGGCAAGAAAACACAACATTTACGTAAGAACTCACCCGCTTTGAAGTTACACCACCTGTAACTTAACTTCAAAATCAGGTGGCATTTGCGCGATAAATTTTATTATTCCAAGCTATTGACAAAAACCTTTTGGGGGGTCATAATCCCAAATTGTAATGTAAAATATCCCATTAGGGGATTGTTGGTGGTAGAAAGTGGTCAGCTTGCCCTAAACAGGATCGAGGCCATGGAAAACTCTGTGACACCAGCTGTTTGGTTCATCGGCAATTTCGAGAAACCTGTGGATTCGAAAAACCGGATCGTAATTCCACGGTGTTTTCGAGACGCCCTGGAGTCACAAGACCTGATCCTGATGCGTTGGTATGAACATGCCTTGGCATTGTTCCCGTTGCACGTTTGGGAGCCTTTGGCCGAAAAGGCGCGACGGATGTCGCTGACAGGAGGACCTAAAAAACGCGGAGCGCGTCTCAGTTTCTTCTCCGGCGCGTTACCTCAGCGTATGGACAATCAGGGGCGAATCGTGCTGAGCAAAGATATGAAGCAATATGCGGGGATCGATGGAGAATCGGTGATCCTGGGTGATGGAGACAGAATCCAAATATTGGCGCCGCATCGATATGCGATCTTTCGGGAAGATCATGATGCTCTGCTGAGCGAGGGTCTGGATGAGATTCTGGCCGAGACGGACATCCCTGAATTCACGCCCCGAGGTGTAACCCACAGCGATTCATCCGAAGAAACGGGAGAAAACAGTGCGGAAGATGATGACAAGTGACTCTCTACAATCGACATCAACCCGTTCTGTTACAGGAAACGCTCGACCTGCTGGCCTGTTCTCCAGGCCAATGTATTGTCGATGCGACGGTGGGATACGGCGGTCATGGATTCGAGATATGCAAACGCCTCGGAGAGAAAGGGGTATTTATCGGGATCGACCGGGACGAGGAGGCCGTCAAATGTGCATGGACGGTTCTTCATACCTTTCCCTGCCGAGTGGAAATCCTGCACGGGAACTTTGCGCAGATGGACGAGCTGGTATGGGGACTGGAGATCGAACAGGTAGACGGTATCCTGTACGACATGGGCGTATCCTCCGCTCAATTAGACCAACCGGAGCGCGGATTCAGTTTCGTCGATGCGCCGCTGGACATGCGAATGTCCCAGTCGGACCCGGAGACGGCCGCGGATCTGTTGGCGCATATTTCGGAAGAGGACCTTGCACGGATACTTCGGGACTATGCAGACGAGCGACAATCCCGTTCCATCGCTCGCGCAATCGTGTCGCGTCGATTGAGCAATCCCATTCGAACAACCGGCGAATTGCGTGCGTTAGTGCACCGCTGTTACGGCGGCAGGAGCCATTTGCACGGAATCGACACGGCTACACGAACCTTTCTTGCGATTCGAATTGCCGTGAATCGCGAATTAGAGAATCTCAAAATCGGCCTGGAGAAAGCATGGAAACTGCTCCGGCCGGGCGGAAGACTGGTAACGATCTCATTTCACAGCGGGGAACACCGGATTATCAAGGAGTTTATCCGGCGTCGCCTGGGACAATGCATTTGTCCCCCCGGAATGCCGAAATGCGGATGCGGGGCGCGAGTCGAGGCAGAATTATTAGTCCATGGAACGGTAACTCCCGGACCCGTGGAAGTGGCCGCCAACCCGCGAAGCCGGAGCGCACAGTTACGTGGAATTCGCCGTGTCGAAGGATAGAGAGTGTTCTCCAATGAATGACTACCCTCCTCGTTGGATCATTTGGCTCAGGGCCTTCCTGGGATATCTCTGTCTGTTGGCCGTATTTTCATCGTTCTTAATCTGTGTACATCTGAGTTTACAGGAAAAACGTCTACGATATATCATGGCTAACTTGTTAAGTGAAAAGACCAGATTACTGCGTGACGTTTCTCTGACCCGTGCCCAAGTGGACAGCCTCCGCCGGCTCCAGCGTCTCGAAGGAATTTGTGAGAAACAGTTGATCCCATTATCGTCGCCTGAATTCCCGGCCCTGATTCTTCCGGAGAATTCCATGAGAGAAGCAAATCGGAAATCCGTTACACCGGATAACGACAGGGAAGACCCGCTGAGTGCTAAGGATTTGGGAAGCATTGCCTACGCAAGTAAAGAGAAGGGCATAGACTGAAATGGATTCCCCCGTCGGCCGTCGTCTTCTGTTTGTTCTTACCCTCAGCCTGGTGGGATTCGTCGGACTGGGATTCCGATTATATCAGCTGATGATGCACCCGGAAAAACAGTACTGCAAAAGCCACAGTCGAATGTACCAGGGACACATCTATCTTCCGGCACAGCGGGGCCATATTCTGGATCGGAATTCGAATCCGCTTGCAACGGAAAAGACGGCATGGGACCTCTATGTAACAGGTCGGCCGGAGAATCCGAAGGAATTTGCCCGAATCGTCGGCAGCACACTCAATCAGGACCCCGAAACACTCATAATGCGCCTACCCGAGAAGGACGGACAAGACAAGCTGGTCTTGCGGGATATTCCGGGCGAGATATACAACCGGTTAGCTGCTGCGCTGGAACAATATTCAAAAACCATGGAAAAAGAAGACCGCGTTAAATACTCTCTGCGGCCGCACTTTCTGCGTTTTTACCCTGAAGGAGATCTTGCCTCCAATGTGATCGGTTATGTCGGGGCGGACCAGGTCGGATTGGGAGGAATCGAATACACGTTCCAGAACAGGCTGGAGAGTGCGCCGGAACGGGTGATTGTGCCGGTTGACAGTCTGCGGAATATTCTTGCAGAGAATGACTATATCAAACAAGCGAATGTTCGCGGGGCAGATGTCATTCTCACAATCGATGCCTGGATTCAGCACACGGTGGAGCAGGAGATACGGAATCTTATGGATCGATCGCAGGCAACCCAGGCCATGGCGGTGGTCATGGAACCCAAAACCGGGGAAATCCTTGCCATGGCCGCCGTGCCGAGCTTCGATCCGAATGACTATCAACGATATGGCGAGTTTCGACGGAAATGCAGACCGGTAACCGACATGTTCGAACCGGGATCGGTAATCAAACCCTTCGTCGTTGCAGGAGCGTTGGAGGCAGGTGCAGTAACGCCGGACCGGGTTTTTGATTGTGAGCGGGGTAATTATACCGTCCGGGGCGCCAACGGAAGAGTTCTGAAAGTCATTCATGATGATATCCACCGATTCGATCGTCTCTCCGTTCGTGACATCGTTGTCCGTAGCTCCAATATCGGAGTATGCAAGATAGCCGCTCAGTTGGGCGCGGCAGGCGTGTCGGATATTTTAAGACGATTCGGCTTCGGCTCGGTCTCCGGGGTGGAACTGCCCGGAGAAACTCCAGGAATCCTTCGGTCTCCCGACTCGCGAGGCTGGAGCGCCTTATCAATGTACGCCATGCCTTACGGGCAGGAGATGGCGACGAATTGCCTGGTAATTACAGCGGCCTACTCGATATTGGCTAATCGCGGCCTCCGGGTGCAACCTCATATCGTTAAAGGTTACTGCAATCCGGCGGACGGTCGTATTTCGCTTCGAGAATCGCAACCGCCGGAAAGAATCATTGCAACCGAAATAGCCGAACAAGTTGTGGAAATGTTGATTGGAGTGACCGAAGATCCTGAGGGAACAGGATACCGGTATTGCCGCATTCCGGGATTTCGCGTCGCCGGAAAGACCGGTACGGCGCAGAAAGCCGGTCACACCGGCACATACGAAAAGGGGAAGCGTATTGCCGGCTGGGCAGGTTTTTTCCCGGCGTACGACCCGAAAGCGGTTATTTTTTTGATGGTAGATGAGCCGACAATAGGCAAGTATGGTGGGGAATTAGCCGGTAGTTCTTTTGCTCGAATTGCCGACAAGTTGATCCGGTACTGGGGGCTTTTGCCCGATCAGATCGAACCCTGGATCAGTGCCACTTCGCAAAAGTCACAATCCAGGGTTGATCACGAAGTAGACGGTGCAACCCAGACAAAACCTCCAGAGAGCGCGCCGGAGCCTGTCCGTCGCGGAGTCATGCCCGATCTGACCGGGCTGTCGGCAAAAGAAGCTTACTTAAAACTTGTCGAAGCAGGCTTTCGAGCCACTTTCGAGGGCACAGGACGAGTGTTACATCAGGAGACTTCCGCAGGAGAAGTCCCGTCCACCTTCCATGCCGGACAGGTGGTATTGGGATCCGATCCCGACAAGATCAGACCGGCAGAAGTATTGGCGTCGATACCCGACGTGGGAAAGACTCGCGCCGACAAAGGCAAGTAATTGTTGTATGTAATCCTGCGGAATCCCGTCGCAGGAATTTTCGGTGCATCGCTCAATCCACCTTCCTCAGAGAAGGAAATGAGTGTACCCCTATGGTTGAGACTGGCGTGATACTTGACAATGTACGGATATTAGAGACCTGCGGAGAAATCCCGGCGTCGTTCGACAGTATTGTGTATGACTCCCGGCAGGTCCGTCCCGGCGCATTGTTCGTAGCATTGAGGGGAACGCGGACGGATGGTCACGGATATCTAAAACATGCCTTCGCATCCGGGGCCACGGCCGCCCTCGTTGAAGAAATCCCGTCTCCGGCCCCCGGACCCTGCCTGCGAGTTTCGAACACACTTGCTGCTCTCCCGCTGGTCGCTACGGCTTTCTACGGAAATCCGTCCAAAGACCTCACGATAGCCGCCGTCACGGGGAGTAACGGCAAAACGAGCACCACGTATTTGATCGAGTCCATGTGGAATCAGGCCGGCTTTCCCTGTGCCGTTATTGGAACCATCGAGTACAGATGGAAGAACAACACTTTTAAGGCCCCTAATACCACGCCGTTGTCACTCGACCTCCAGCGGATGCTCGCAGAAATCCGAAAGGACGGCATCCGTCACGTGGCGATGGAGGTCTCTTCGCACGCTCTCAAATTACATCGCGTGGATGGGATACGATTCCGGACGGCTACATTTACAAATTTGTCTCCGGAACATCTTGATTTTCACAAAGACATGGATGACTACCGAGAGGCGAAGTCCCTGTTATTTACCGACTACCTGGCTCCGAACGGGACAGCCGTTATCAATACAGACGATCCACACGGCCGGATCATATTCGAGAGGTTAGATAAACACAATCGACTTGCATTTGCTCTCGAAAGTCCGGCGGATATTCAGGCCCGGGAATATTCCTTCGGCCTGCACGGAACCCGTTTTTTGCTTCACACCCCCGCCTGGAGCCACCCGGTGCAATCCCGGCTGCTGGGTGAACATAATCTGCGGAACCTGTTAGGAGCGGCTGCAACCGGATTTGCACTCGGCCTGTCGGAGGACGCAGTTGTCGAAGGGATCGAGTCGCTTCAATCGATCCCAGGCCGATTGGAGTCGATACCAAATAACAGAGACGTGCAGATTCTTGTTGACTATGCACATACACCGGATGGTCTGAAACAGGTCCTTTCAACGATTTCTTCCCTGCCGCATCGCAAATTGGTTACCGTTTTCGGATGTGGAGGCGACCGTGACCGTACCAAACGCCCTGTGATGGGAAAGATTGCGTTGGAATACAGCGACCAGGTAATCGTCACGTCCGACAATCCGCGAACAGAAGACCCGATGGCCATTATTGCAGAGATCGAGAAAGGCATGACTACCGGACAAGGACAGTACCGAGTCATCGCCGACCGCGGGGAAGCCATCCGTTACGGCCTGGAGATTACAGGGTCAAATGATGTTCTTCTGGTCGCGGGAAAAGGTCATGAGACAACCCAGACGATTGGTACGGTTGCCTATCCGTTTGACGACCGTGAAGTCATACGAGAGATTTTGGCGGAATAGCGGATGTATCCCTACAGCGCAACAACGTTGCCCAATTCAAGGAAAAGTGAAATGCCGTTCATTTGGCAGGGAACAGACCTTTTGGCAGCCACCGGCGGACAGCCGGTCGGGACAATTCCCGATTCCGTCACAGGCATCTCCACAGATTCCCGCAACATCAAAACAGGAGACCTCTTTGTAGCGTTGCGTGGAGAGCGATTTGACGGGCATGACTACCTTCATGATGCCCGAATGGCCGGAGCCGGCGCGGCCTTGATCGACAACATGTATCTGAAGCAAAACGCCTCTCACCTGCCCCTTCCCTCAATTGTTGTAGAGGATACGCTTGTGGCGTATGGGAATCTTGCCCGCTATTATCGCCGTTGCCTGTCCTTTTCCGTTGCAGCGATTACCGGGAGTGTTGGAAAATCTACAACTCGCAGGATGGTGGCTCATATTCTTCAAAGAACATTCCGTATCCATGAAACGAAAAAAAACTATAATAATTTAGTGGGGACACCGAAAACATTGCTGGAGGCGAATGCCGATACGGATATTGTGGTTTTGGAACATGGGATTGACCGCCCCGGCGAAATGCTTCGCCTCGCCAGGATCTCTGAGCCGAACGTCGGCATTGTTGTATCGGTCGCTCCTTGCCATCTGGAAAGGCTCGGCACGCTCGAAGGGATCGCAACGGAAAAGGGAATGCTCTTGACGGAAGTTCAACCGAACGGCTGGGGGATTATCAACCTTGACAGCCCGTTTGCCTCCTACCTCCAGTCTCTCCCGCCTCACTGCCTGTGCTTCAGTCTCCAAAGACATGCCCCGGTACAATGTATTCACGTTGAGACTGACGATCTGGCCCGCGCGTGCTTTATCGTCCGCGACCCTCATGGAACGTGGTCGTGTAATTTATCCGCACCCGGCGCGCATCTGGTCACAAATGCTCTCGCCGCCTGGTGCGTTGGAGAGATATACGGCGTTCCCTCGGAAGAAAGATCTCTGGCACTGCACGAGTTTCAAGCCGACTGGGGTCGCCTTCGTCGCCGTGCGGGACGGAATGGTTCAATTGTGCTAGACGACGTCTACAACGCGAATCCCGTTGCTTTCCGGGCTGCGCTCGATACCCTTCGACGCACCTCCGCGTCGCGCAGAATCGCTGTAATCGGAAATATGCTGGAACTCGGTCCGCGCTCTGCTGAGTATCATCGTCTTCTCGGCCAGGATATCCCCGAATACGGCATTGATTATCTGTTCACTCTCGGCGATCTCGCGTTATGTGTGAATGATGGGGCAATCGAAAAAGGATTTCCACAGAATTGCGCTGTCTCCTGTATTAGCCATGAGGAGCTGGTTCAAAGATTATTAGAATTAATCAAGCCGGGCGATTTGATATTAGTTAAGGCTTCCCGGGGGATGGCATTCGAATCCGTTGTGGAGCGAATCATCGAATTCGTGGACGAAACAGATTGAGGAGAAGAAACGTGGCGCTGCTATTTCTTTATCCGTTAAGCCAAAGCATCGGGGTCTTCAATGTCTTCGTCTATATCTCATTCCGAGCCGCGATGGCCGCTGTTACCGCGATGATTATCGGCGTCCTTGTCGGCCCGGCGATGATTCGCTGGCTTCGCCGATTGAGAATCGGACAAACCATTCGAGGGGAGGGCGTCAAAGACCTTTATGAAAAACATAAGGGCAAGGCGGGAACCCCGACAATGGGCGGCATCCTGATTCTTTTCTCCATCCTGGTCTCGACCCTGCTATGGGGAAACTTGAGCAATAAGCTGGTAGTTCTTGCGATCATTGTGACCTTGTTTCTGGGATTTTTGGGGATGGTCGACGATTACCGTAAATTACGTAAAAAAGTTTATCACGGTCTTTCAGGTCGGGATAAGCTAATGGTACAATTCGCAATCGGGGGTCTGTTGGGATTGTATTTTTACCTGGATCCGTTGACGGCCAAACACGCGCATGAGATCCCTGTCCCATTTTTCAAAAATATGTTTATCGATCTCGGAGTGTTATACATACCCTTTGTTGCCATTGTAATTACCGGGGCATCCAATGCGGTGAATTTAACCGACGGATTGGACGGATTGGCGAGCGGCTGCGTTATCATGGCCGCTTCCGCCTTCACTGTCTTGGCGTACATCGTCGGAAGAACCGATTGGAGCGGGTATCTCGCAATTCCTTTTGTCCCCGAAACAGGAGAATTGACCGTATTTTGCGCTGCCGTGGTTGGGGCCACCATGAGTTTTCTTTGGTTTAACGCACATCCCGCAGAGGTTTTCATGGGTGACACAGGTAGTCTTTCCCTGGGAGGAGCTCTCGGTGTGGTTGCCGTCATGCTCAAGCAGGAATTATTGCTTCTCATAATTGGAGGAGTGTTTGTTATCGAGGCTCTTTCAGTAATGATCCAGGTTGCCTCGTATCGCCTCCGGGGCGGAAAACGAGTATTCCTGATGGCCCCCATTCATCATCACTTTGAAATGCTGGGCTGGCCGGAATCGAAAATTATTACGCGCTTTTGGATTATCGCAGCCGTATTGGCGTTATTTGGCTTGGCCACACTGAAAATTCGATAAGCAGCGGCCGAGCGGGCAAGGATTCGGGCAATGATGTCGGAACAGAATGACGGACGGCGTTTCATAAGAAGATTCGATCATCGGAATCTTCGTGGATCTACGGTAATGGTCATTGGTATGGCCCGAACCGGGCAGGCTGTTACCGACTTACTTTTGCAGCAGGGTGCGAGAGTAATTGCCTCCGACACAGATCACTCCAAACGAGCGGGTTTAGAGGAACGATACAAAGGGCTACCGGTCCGGATCATTCTGGGACCACATGAGACAGTTGAGAGACCGGATCTCATCGTCCTCAGCCCCGGCGTTCCCTGCAAGGGAGAGTTCTTCGACTGGGTAGAAAAGAATCGCGTCCCGGTATTGGGTGAACTGGAGCTCGCTTCTCGGTTTCTCAGGCGTCCGATTGTTGCAATTACGGGAACAAATGGAAAAACAACTATCACGGGGATGATCGCGCATATCCTCGGACGATCCGGATACGTCGGCGAAACCGCGGGCAACATTGGGAAACCTTTAGCTTCTTTTGTGACGGAACAACGGGCGGAGGGTTCTGAGCCTTTGGTCGTTGAGGTCAGTAGTTTTCAACTCGAGACCACTCAGTATTTTCGACCAACAGTCGCGGTAATCTCTAATCTTGCGCCGGATCATCTGGATCGCTACGCCAGTGTCCAGGACTATTATGAAACCAAAAGCCTTATTTCGGCCAATCAGACGCAGGAAGACTCTCTATGGATCGGTCCGGGAGTGGCGGAACTCTGTTGTCCCATAACCGAAGCCACCGTTCAACACTTCGACATCTCGGAGCACAACGAGGATGGGTTGTATGAAGTTCACGGCACCGTATATCAGCGAATTGGCGAGTCGATGGAGTCGGTAGAGATTCCCTGGTGGGAAGGCGCTCTAACTCAAAACCGTCTTAATGCGATGGCCGCGGTCGGCGCAGCAAACAGCTTGGGAATCCCGGTTTCTGCCGGTTTTAAGGCATTACAGGACTACAAACCGCCCCGGCATCGCCTGGAATTCATCGCGTCCGTTCATAACATCGCATGCTACAACGATTCGAAGGCTACCAATGTCCATGCAGTATGCGCGGCACTTGAATCCGTCCCCGCCCCGATCTTCATGATTGCGGGCGGGCGCTACAAAGGCGATCCGCTGGATCCGCTATTTCCACTCGTTCGGGAAAAAGTGCGACACATTTACCTTCTCGGGGAGGCGGCGGCACATTTTGCCCGTGCGTTATCTCCATTTACAGAAGTTACGATTGTACGGAACATGCAGGAAGCCGTACAAAAGGCTCTTACAGAACAGGCGGGTCCGGGATCTCTTCTTCTTTCCCCTGCCTGCGCCAGTTGGGATATGTATCAAAACTACGAAGAACGTGGCGATGATTATGCCAGAGCAGTGTGGGAGGTGTCGAGATGAATGTTGAAAAGTCTTTCGTGAATGCCGCCTTGTTCATCGTAACCATTGCACTGGTCCTGGTCGGCCTCATCATATTGACCAGCGCCAGCGCAGCCCTCTTAACCAAAAAAGGGATCGATCAGAATGTCTATATACATCTAGGCAGGCAGTTGATGTGGCTTGCAGTGGGGCTGGGTCTGATGGGACTGGCCACACAATTCGACTACAATTTACTGCGCCCTGTGGCCAGGCCAATGCTTCTTCTGAACATTGCCCTGCTGGCTGCCGTGTTGTGGTCTCCTCTGGGATATACGATCAATGGCGCCAAGCGCTGGCTCGATCTCGGCTTTGTTCGTGTCCAGCCTTCCGAGCTCGCCAAATTGACTATGGTTCTCTACCTGGCGGAAAGCTGGAGCCGCAAATACGAAGACATAGAGGACTTCTGGCGAGGCGTTGTGCCAACATTTATTGTCATCGGTATAATGTTGGCGATGATCTTTCCTCAACCCGACAAGGGAACGGCTTTTTTTCTGGGTAGTTTTTGTGTTATGTTATGGTTTATTGCAGGGGGTAACATTCGGCGCATTCTGCCGATTCTTTGCATTCTGCTGGTGGTGACCTGCATTTTGATCGGGGGCGACGACTATTCGCGGAAGCGTATCACCGGTTTTTTTTCTGAAGAGAGTCACCATATTCGAATGTCGAAGATCGCCTTCGCGAACGGTGGCTGGAGCGGTGTCGGAATCGGTCAGAGCCAGCAGACGCTGGGGTTCCTTCCGGAACCCAATACCGACTTCATCTTTTCCGTTTATGCCGAAGAATTGGGATTCGTTCCCTGTATTCTGATGCTTTTCGCGTTTGCCACAATCGTTTTCCTTTCCGTCCATGTGGCGCGGAAATGCGATGATTTATTTGGCTCATTGATTTCCGCCGGGTGTGGTCTGTGTATCGGTTTTCAGGCCTGTTTAAATATCGGCGTCGTCACAAAGGTTGTTCCCACCACAGGAATTTCTCTACCGTTTATTTCCTACGGTGGATCTTCTTTAGTCGTATTCATGGTCATGGTCGGCCTGGTCATGAATGTAGCCAATGCAACTTTACGAGGCGAAACCCCGGAGAGGATCGAGTATTCAAAGAGAAGGCGACGCTCCTCTGCAGAGACGCATCCGCGGACAATTTGATTTGGAGAAGAGATAATGAACGGACTGCTGATCATCACGGGCGGAGGAACCGGCGGACATCTATACCCGGCGCTCTCCGTCGCCCGCGAGGCGCGAAGGCGGAGACCGGACCAGCCTCTTCTCTATATTGGAGCGGATTCTCCCGTAGAAAAAGAAAAGATGGAGAAACTGGGAATTCCTTTTCAGGGTTACCCTGTCCGTGGGCTGCGCCGCCGTGGAATGTTCCAGAATATCGGAATTTTATTGGAGCATGCAAAGGCCACGGCTCAGATCACACGACTACTTAAGTCGGTCCCGAGGGGAATCGTATTCGGTGTGGGCGGATATGCTTCCGCTCCGGCCATGCTGGCCGCACGAATCGCTCGGTGGCCCATTGTTCTGCACGAACAGAATAGTTATCCGGGTGTTGTCAATCGCTGGTTTTCAAAATACGCACGGGCAACCTGCATAACCTATACGGAATGCCAACGCTATCTCAACGGTCCGCCACCCGTGCTGACAGGACTCCCGATCCGGCCTGAGGTACTTCCGCCGGAAGGCTGGCGCCGATCCGAACGTCCGAGTAATCCGCCTTGTATTCTTATTTTGGGAGGCAGCCAGGGAGCCAGATCTCTCGTTGAAATCGTTTTCCATACCTCGCTGTACATGGACGAAATAAACTACAAATATCGCATGATATTACAGACCGGCGAGAAAAACCGGGACTTGGTAGAACAATGTCCCCCACGCTCCCATATCGCAACACCGGCATTTATCGAGGACATGGCCTCGGTGTACAGATCCGCTGACCTGTTAATTTGCCGGGCGGGAGCTGCAACACTGGCGGAGGCCGCCGCATGGCAGCTGCCGGCAATCCTTGTTCCGCTACCGACCTCTACAGGTGACCACCAGATGAAGAATGCTCTTCATTACCAGAGAAGCGGCGGCGCTCACGTTATCGGACAAGACAATCTTAACACGACTCTTCTATTTCGCACGATCTCTCATACTTTGGAGGATGATTCCCGACGGAAGAACATGATTACAGGAATGGCGCTACAGGCCGAACTTCACGCTCATGTGAAAGTTGTAGATGTTATTGAATCCGTTGCAGGAGGTCTCGCATGAAAATGAAACATCGCATCAGACTTCGACCGGGAATGCACATTCACTTCATTGGCATCGGTGGAATTGGAATGAGCGCCATCGCTTATGTTCTCAAGCTTTGGGGGTATACCGTGAGCGGATCCGATATCCATGAAAGTCCGGTCATGGATCATCTGCGCTCTTGCGGTATTTCCGTTTCTCCCAAACACGATGCTCAACATGTAACCCACACGGATTTAGTCGTGATTTCCTCCGCGATCCACGAGGATAATCCGGAACGTCTTGCGGCGGAACAAAGAGGTATTCCAATATGCCATCGCGCCCAGATATTGGGAGAAATCGTCAATCCGCGGAATGGAATTGTGGTCACGGGAACCCATGGAAAGACAACCATTACCGCAATGATTTCACTTCTTTTACATAAAGCCGAGCTCGATCCGACATGTCTAATCGGTGGTGTACTTGAACAATTCGGAAGCAATGCTCGTGTCGGGCAATCCGAATGGGTTGTCGCCGAGGGAGATGAAAGTGACGGATCATTCCACAATTTGCGCCCGAAATTCGCCATCGTAAATAATATTGAACCGGATCATCTGGACTATTACAAAAATGTGAAGCAAATCCAGAAATCATTTCTGAAATTCCTTGAAGGGGTCGATTCCTGTGGAGAGATATGGATTTCAGCGGACTGCAAGAACGCGCGAATAGTTGCATCTAAGATGGATCGCGCCATTCACACTTACGGCGAGAATGCCCATGCGGATTTGCGATTTACGGACTACGAACGGGATTCCTCCTTCACACATGCTCGAGTATGGTTGAGAGAGGATCTACTGGGATCTTTATCTCTTTCGATTCCAGGACGTTTTAATATGCATAACGCACTGCCGGCGGTTGCAGCAGGGCGATACGCCGGTCTTGCTTTTGAAAACATTGCAGAGGTCCTCAAAGACTATCGTGGGGCTCAGCGTCGGCTGCAGATGAAAGGCAAGAGCGCAGGAGTCACCGTAATCGACGACTATGCGCATCATCCGACCGAGATTCGTGTTACTCTGAACGCACTCCGTGAAAGATTTCATGGCCGCCGTGTTGGGGTATTCCAACCGCATCGTTACACCCGAACGAAGTATTTGAAAGATGAGTTCTCCAGGTCCTTTCAGGATGTGGATGTTCTGGTCCTTACGGATGTGTATTCGGCGGGTGAATCCCCTCTGGAGGGCGTGGACGGTGAGGTGCTTTTTCGTGCAATTCGCCGCCATCATCCGGACGTTGTTTATGTTCCCCGACTGGAGGAGATCCCCGACTATTTGACCGATGTTCTCCGTGACGGAGATGTGTTGATCACGATGGGTGCAGGAAATGTCTGGCAGGTGGGTGAGCAGTTGCTGGATCGTTTATCCGGAAAGCAGGAGTAGCCGTACGATGCGAACCGAGGATTCCGAGAAAAAAGGTCAGTACAATGTTCCGCATTACATACGAATGCTGATCCATCAGTGTTGCCGGGTACTGATTTATAGCGCCGTCATTGCGGGAGGGATATGGCTCCTGATCGACGCTGTTTCATATTTCGGAACCTCTCACGACTTTACAGTTCGACAGGTTTATATTACCGGAACAAACTGGACCACACCGGAAGAGATTCAGCTACAATCTGAATTGAAGATCGGAACCAATATCTGGTTCGTTCCCTGTACACGTGTGGCACAGCGGGTGGCCCGCCATCCCTGGGTACGTTTTTGTCGTGTATCAAAAATTCCACCGGACTGTGTAAGCATCGTCATCCAGGAAAGAACACCGCTGTGTACTGTACTGGATCGGCGGCATGGTGTTCTCTATGGTCTCGATTCGAGCGGTATCGTGTTGCCCGCCCTGTTCTCGCCTCATCCCGATCCGGATGACCCCGTTGACGCACAGCGCGTCGAGGCCGTGCGAGCTCTGCCGTGTCTCACGGGTCCCACAGTCGTGTTAGTGCCCGGTCATCCGATTGAGGATACCCGGTATGTGAATGCACTAAATCTACTTGTTCGCCTGCAAGAATTATCGCCCGTTTTTCTGTCTCAAATCGATTCTGTAGAAATGTCGGAGGAAGATGGGATGGAAATGTTTCCCGCTCGACGCGTCGAGCGGATTCGAATGCCATCTCCGGTACCTGATTATCTGCCCAGGCAGATCATACAGGTATGGAGCCTGTTGGAGAAGGAGAATATCGAATCGGAATATATTGATGCGCGATTTCCGAAGGCAGGTGTAGCCTTGAAGCCCAAGGATCTGCAACCAAGTCGCTGGTACGAGCTGTGCAGCCGGAATTCTGATGCTGCGTGAGGAATGAATTGATGATTCGGCACGATCGGAACGACAATTACATTCTCGCTTTGGACATCGGAACGACGAAGATTTGTTCCGTGGTTGCGCGAGAGCAGGGCGGGACAATTGAGGTATTGGGATTGGGACATCATCCGACAGCCGGACTGTCGGGAAGTGGAGTGGTAGACATGGAGGACACCGTCCACTCCATTGAGAACGCCGTGAGGAAAGCGTATGCCTGTACCCCGGGTGTCAAGATCAACGCAGCAACGGTCGGAATCGGGGGAGGATATATTCATTGTTTCAATACCGTCGGCTCCGTAGCTCTGCCCGGCCACGGTCGCGGTGTAACACGGGATGATATCAATCGGGCCATTCGGATTGCTGCCCACAAGTCCGTTCCAAAAGACATGACTGTAATTCACAATATCCCACGCCGCTTCCGACTGGATAATAATGTAAATATCATTGATCCGATCGGCATGGCGGGGAGTCTTTTGGAAGTGGACGTGCATATTGTTACAGCGCAGGAATCGATTATGCGCAATATTCGGAGGTGCGTGACCCGAGCCGGGTTGAAAATCGAACGATTTGTTCTTCAACCCATAGCCTCCGCGGAGTCTGTTCTAACCGAAGAAGAAAAGGACGCGGGAATCGCTGTGGTGGACATTGGGGGAAGTACCACATCCATAGTCGTTTATTATGACGGCTCCATCCAGCACACGGAGATCCTCGCTGTCGGCGGGGAACATATTACACGCGACATCAATCATTATTTTCAGACACCCCTGGAAAATGCGGAACGATTGAAAATATATGAAGGCACTGTTTTGACCGAAAGTGTGCCCGAAGAGGAATTCATCCAGGTGGTTCGATTCAAGAACCGCCGTTCCATCAAGGCAAAACGTCGTCGATTATGCTGGGTAATCGAGGCGCGTGTAGACCAGATACTAAAGGAGGTGAACCGAACCTTGCAGGCGCGCGATCTGCTCCGTCATTTGTACGGCGGAATTGTTCTGACCGGTGGAACTTCATTACTAGATGGATTAGTGGAACGGGCGGCAAAGGTTATGCATCGAGAGGCGCATATCGGCTATCCGAACGGGGTCCTGGGTCTTTCCGACCTCAACAGCCCCATCTATGCAGCGGGAATCGGATTATTGCACTACTGTCATCAGGAGCGCACATTGGAACGAGCCTCCAAGGGGTCGACCGTGAAACATTTGCTGATGCGAAGTCTGGAATGGTTGCGAGAGACATTTTAATGCGGACCGCGAGGTTCTCTGGCTGGAAGGCGACAGAAACACTCCATAACGAGATTCCTTTGAAGAGAGAGGAGCCAAATCATGATTCAGATGGTAGACGAAGCAAGAGAGAGAATGGACCGGGGCCCCCGAATCCTGGTTGTCGGGGTCGGGGGTGGTGGCAGTAATGCGGTGGACGCCATGAGTTGTGACGGTGGCATGGATGGTGTCGAGTTCATGGTCATCAACACCGATCTCCAGGCGCTTCATCGTGCGCGAACACCGAAAAAGATCCATATCGGAGCAGGCGTTACGAACGGCTTGGGAACGGGCGCGAATCCGACTCTCGGCGAGAAGGCCGCCGAGGAGGATCGCGTTGTTCTTCGCGAAGCGTTGGAAGGTGCGGACCTGGTATTCATTACAGCAGGCTTAGGCGGAGGCACCGGATCCGGCGCTTCATCCGTGATCGCCGATTTAGCCAAAGAAATCGGGGCCTTGTCTGTAGCCATCACAACAAAACCCTTCGATTTCGAGGGATCAGTGCGTCGAAGCCATGCGGATAAGTACCAGCTGATTCTCCGTAAAAAGTGTGACACGCTGATTACCGTCCCGAACCAGAGACTGGTCAGTATTGTGGATGAGAAGACCACACTGATTCAAGCGTTTCAAGTAGCAGATTCTGTACTGAAACAGTGCGTGCAATCCATATCCGATTTGATTACGCGGCCGGGTTTAATCAATCTGGACTTTGCAGACATTAAGGCTGTTATGGACAGCTCCGTTCAGGGAACGGGCGCCGTCATGGGTGTCGGCTATGGTCAGGGCGAGCACCGTGCGCGCGAGGCATTTCAGCAGGCTTCCTCCAGCCCACTTATGGAAGAAGTAATGATTCAGGGAGCCAAAGGTATTCTGGTAAACATCACGGCTCCGCCCAACGTGACATTGCATGAGGTTAATGAAGCGATGAATCAATACATCAACGGAAAGGCCGATCCATCTGCGAACGTTATTTTCGGTGTCGTTCTGGATGAGAATATGGACGACGATATGAAGGTAACCATTCTCGCGTCGGGATTTGTCAAAAGTGCGGAAACGGACGGAGCGGCAAGCGCCTCCGTTGACAACTATGAACGGGACAGCCGGGAATACGAAAAACCCGCCTGGGCGGCGAAAGCGGATGAATTCCCCCAATACTACCCGGAAACAATCGTCGACGACGATTTGCGGGAACCGGCTGTTGTCGGTTCGGCGATGGCGGAAAGCAGTCCGTTCCGGGGTTCCTCTTCCGGTCGCCACCATCCGGATCATCTAACGGAACGAGAGCGGGATACAAATAAGAAGGACGTGAGCCGTGTGCTGCCTGTGCTTTTCAGCAGTCGAAAATAGACGTCCATAATCGAATTTCATTGTAGAGACGAAAGTGAAGGAACAGGCTCTTCTTTTTCATGTGTGGAATCAACGACACGCCGGAGGCCGATTGTACTCCGCCGGATCGCCTGGACGCGCGGGACGGGTACGGAATCAACCCTCTGGCACCAGCCTATCCCCAGAGTAGTCGTGCATTCGTTATGCGCGGATCGCACGACGTGCGGTGAGGGAGGTCAAGGATGTTGACCTCCCTTTTTCTTTTGCCTTTTCTTAGCCGTTTCTCGAACTGGGGGACGGGAAGCTTGCGCTTTCGTCCTGATTCGGACATCATGTTTATGAATTCTCGACGCGTATGAGACACATTCGACAACTGTCTTTTGAGGAGATACTTTGATGACAAGGCCGACTCGTCCTCTTCTCACCCGACGTTCCTTTGCGCTCCTGACCGCCGTCGCTGCCGCCGATCTGGCCGTATCCCCTGTCCTTGGTGCAGAGATGGCCTCCGATTCACCCCATCGCGATATCAAAAAATCCCTCAAGCTGGGGATGATCGAGGAGGGTAAGACCTTCGAGGATAAACTCACGGTGGCAAAGAACGCAGGATTTCATTGCGTGGAGCCGGGGACGATCTACGACCGCAGCACTGTAGAGGAATTGCGCCGGGCATCCGAGAAAACCGGCATCCTTGTCGATGCTGTCGTCTGCGACAAGCACTGGAGTCATCCCCTTTCCGATCCTGATCCCGCCAAAGTAGACATCTGTGTCGAGTCGGTGCGCCTGAGCCTGGAAAACGCAAAGGACCTCGGTGGTGATATGGTCCTCCTCGTTCCCGCCGTGGTCAATGAACAGGTCCTGTACGAACAGGCTTATGAGCGCTCCATGCGGGTCATTCGTGAGGCGATCGTCCCGATGGCAACGGCCATGAACGTCGTTGTGGGAATCGAGAATGTGTGGAACAATTTCCTTCTCAGTCCGATCGAGTTTCGCAGATATGTAGAGGAAATCGACAGCCCGTATGTCCGCGCGTGGTTCGATATCGGAAATGTAGTCGCATTCGGATATCCCACCGGATGGATTCGGACTCTGGGACAACTGATAGCCCGCGTGGATGTAAAGGATTTCAAAGGCGGCCCGATGGTGGGGGGCGAGTTTGTTCCCCTGCGGCAGGGGTCAGTCCACTGGAATGACGTCATGAAGGCCTTTGATGAAATCGGCTACCAGGGAATCTTCGCCGCCGAGGTACAGGGCGGGAAACAGGATTACCTGATTGAAATGGTTTCGAAACCAATGGATATGATAATTGCGGAGAAGTGAACATACAATGGACTCTCCACACATTCATGTTATCGCGTGCGCTGTGTTGGCGGCTGATTTGAAAGCAGCGGCCGGTGAATTGGGATTAACTATTTCTACGCAATTTCTGCCCGGTGGACTCCATGAGACGCCCCAGGAACTGCGCAGGCGCCTCCAGGCGGCAATTGACGAGGTCTCGTCCGACAAGGGTATACAGCGAATCGCAATCGGCTATGGAGTCTGCGGAATGGGAACTTGCGGGCTTCACGCGCGAGACATTCCCCTGGCCATTCCAAAGGTTCATGACTGCATCGCGTTGTTTCTCGGCTCCGATCATGCTTATCGGGAACAGTTCCGAAAATGTCCGGGTACTTACTACATCTCCGCCGGGTGGGTGGACGAAAAGGTACTCCCCGACTCCATGAAACAGACGGATCCTCTCCAATGCGGACCTCGGATTCTCCATCTCGACGAGATCGTTGAGAAATACGGGGCGGAAAACGCTGACGCGATCCGTCATTTTCTGAATAGCTGGCAACGCAATTACCGGCGCGCCGCGTTCATCGAAACAGGCGTCGGAGGCCACAGGCGAAAATATGCGGAAATCGCCCGGAACATGGCCCGCGAATTCGGCTGGACATACGAAGAGCTTGTCGGGACTCACCGTCTCCTGAACCGATTGCTTCTAGATGAGACTTCTAATGATGAGGTGTTAATTGTTCCTCCCCATCACGAAACCGTCTATAACGGAGTAATGGAAACACTCCAGGCCGTCTCCCCGGTCGGGACCGGCCTGGCTCTTCCCGAATGCCTGCTCTCCCTTTCCGCCTCTGCCGAAAAAGAGCAAAGAGCCGAGGCGTCATCGGCAATCACTCTGGGGCTGGGGATTGACGCGGGCGGAACATACACGGACGCGGTGATCTACAGTTTTGAATCGAATCAAGTACTCGAGAAAGCGAAGGCACCGACCGCCAAATGGGACTTCACTGTCGGTATTCGGGAAGCGCTTTCCAAATTGAATGCGACGCGATTGCCTCAAGTCAATCTTGTCTCGCTTTCCACAACATTGGCAACAAACGCAATTGTAGAAGGCCGCGGACAAAAGGTTGGTTTGCTGATTATGCCGCCTTATGGTCTGTTCGATCCATCAGATATTCCCCATCGGCCGATCAGCATTATCGACGGCCGAATGGATTTTGACGGTACAGAAATCTCGCCGGTTAATCCCGATCAAGTGCGCGAAGTTATCCGACGAATGATTGAGCAGGACCATGTCCGCGCGTTTGCTGTAGCCGGATTTGCCGCCGATTCCAACCCTGCACATGAGTTGCTAGTGAAAAGTATCATCCGAGAAGAAACCGGAATGAGCGTGACATGCGGCAATGACGTGTCCGATCTGATGAACTATCGAGTTCGTGCGCAGACGGCTGCGTTAAACGCCCGAATTATTCCACTTTTGGAGGCTCTCATCGATCAGGTACAGATCGCATTACGATATTATTCCATTTCTGCTCCCATGATGGTGGTGCGGAGTGACGGCTCGCTGATGAGCGCCCGAGCGGCCAGACAGCGGCCTATCGATACTGTTCTCTCCGGACCTGCCGCAAGCGTAGCGGGCGCCCGATTCCTGTCTCGACTCGATCGCGCAACTGTGGTAGACATCGGCGGAACAACCACCGACATAGCGATCATTCGGAACGGAATTGTTGAGACATCGAAGAAAGGCGCCACCATCGGAGGCTGGCGAACCCATGTCAAGGCACTTGATATGCGCACATTCGGACTGGGCGGTGACAGCCTCATCGGCTACCACAGACAACACATTCAAATCGGCCCGCGCCGCGTCACCCCCATTTGCCGGCTCGGCGAACAGGATACAAATAAAGCACTCGAATGGATCGAACAGCATCTTGACTCGTTTGACCGATCCACAGATCGCCTGGGTATCCTTGCCCTGAACGCTCACAAGCCCGATTTTCAATTAACCGAAGTGGAGATGCGGATATTCGACATCCTCTCCGAACGTCCATACTCCATTCAGGAACTTTCTTCCCGCCTTACCGGAGACCTGTTCCGACCTGTTCCTCTCGAACGGCTGCAAGAACGGTATGCAATTCAGCGATGCGGGCTTACTCCCACCGATCTCTTGCACATCGACGAGAAGATGCATCTGTGGAACCGCTCCGCGGCTGTTCGCTTTTGTGAAATACACTGCCGTCTGGCGCAAATCGATCTACGGGATTTTGTCCATTCGGTTCTCGAACAATTTATCAACAAACTGACAATGGAGATTCTTAAACGGGAGATGGCCGGGACGTGCGATGCAGAAGATATGGACAAATCCCTGTCAGCCGCTGCCTTGTTGCAAAACATGATGCGTGGCGGAGATTCCGACTACCAAGTGCGTATACGGCTGAAACATCCGCTGATCGGTATCGGTGCACCGGTACACCATTTCCTCCCGCAAGTTGCGCGCCTCCTCGAAACCGAGGCCATTATTCCGCCCGACGCGGACGTAGCCAATGCAATCGGCGCCATCACTAGTTTCGTATTAGTCCAGAAACACGTACGTATTTCCCCGACGCCGAACGGGACATACAATCTTTATGGATTAGTCGATTCTCCCGTATTCAGTGATTTTGAAGAAGCACAAGCTTACGCCGTACGTTCTTTGAGGGATGTGATTCTCCGAAGCGCAGGCGAGGCAGGAACAAGTGAATCCCGAATCGAGGTCACCGCACAAGATCAGGTTGCCCCGCTTGCCGACGGAGGACAGCAATTCCTCGGTCGAACGATTACAGCACGCCTGACAGGCCGGCCGGATCTCGTGAGACTTCTCTCGGATACATGCGATGAATCACCGTTACTCCCAGCGGTTGCCGATGCTCCGCTGCGGCGCTGAACCCGTTTCTATCGCGACTATCAGCTCGCGTGTGACCGCAGGATAGATTGTCAGGCGCGGCAAGTCTGCCGGGGCAATCCACTGAGCATCCCGCAGCACCCTGTCCTGTGTAACATGCAGACTGCCCGATACAATCCGCCCCCAGTAATACAGATTTATCACATGCCGATGCAAATCCGGAGGAATGGATTCCGAAACCATGAACAAATCCTCAACGTCTACTTCGTATCCCGTTTCCTCCATTAACTCCCGGCTGGCTGCCGCTTTCAGAGTCTCCCCATATTTCACTCCACCTCCCGGCAAAAGCCAATACTTGCGCCCATACTTTTCATGCTGTACCAACAGTATTTTGCCTCCGTCGACAATCGCCACGGCAACACGAATTCTGATTCCCTGTTCTTCGTTTTCCATCCTCTGAACTCCGTCTTGAACTGACCTTACGGTTTCTCTACTCCAACATCCGGATCCAATGCAGAATTGAATCTTAATCTACTCCCCCTGCGCTTGTCTTCCCATCGCGTTCCATATTGACGAATAGAAGGCTTTCCGTATCCTTTCCCGGTTACACATATCTCGCCTCGGATGAATCGCATTCGTGAGGAGGATTGCAATAACATTATGTTCCGGATCAACCCAAATACTTGTTCCAGTAAATCCTGTATGTCCAAATGCGCGCTGTGACGGAAGCCCGCCATGAGCCGTTACCGCAACCGTCGGCCCCATAGACCACCAACCGATCAACTGTCCTTTGCCCTGAAGGAATGCCGATCCCCTTTCAATGGCTTCGGTAGATATTTGTGATGTGAGCATTTCCCCGACCGTCTCCGTTTGAAGAATCCGCACATCTCCATATCCGCCCCCATTGAGCAACATTTGACAGAATATGGCAAGATCCTCCGCTGTAGAGAATAAACCGGCGTGTCCCGCAATTCCCCCGAGACAGTATGCGTTTTCATCATGTACTTCCCCCATCATCAATCGGCCCAACCGTTCGGAATATTCCGTCGCGGCACAACGACTTCGCAGTGTTCTCCCGGGACGAAAACATGTATCATTCATCCCCAGTGGCCTGAAGATCTTTTCCTCCGCAAACCGATCCAGTCTTGTTTTCGATACCTTCTCAACGATCTCTCCCAGGACAATAAAGCCGATATCGCTGTAGACACGCTGATAACCGGGAGGCGCATCCAACTCTTGCTCGCAGATCAGCCGAAGCACCTCATCCTTGTCTTCCGCCATCTCATAGTACGCGGAAGGTGACGCAAGTCCGGACGTATGTGTCAGCAAGTGCCTTACCGTCACGGTGTCCTTGCCCGCCTGACCGAACTCCGGCCAATACCTGCACGCGGGCGAATCCAGGTCGATCAATTCCCGTTCCTTCAGGATCAAGATACATGTAGTCGTCACAATCACTTTCGTGAGTGAAGCCAAATCGAATACGGTCGAGGTTCTCATTCGAATCTTCTTCTTTGAGAAGTCGTCTATTGTATGCCCTGGCCCTTTCGGGCGACTATACAGCTGCGCATACCCAAACGCCCTGCGCCGAATGATTTTCCCATCCTTCGCAATCAGGACAACTGCACCAGGCGCGGCCTTCTCTTCAATAGCCTTCTGTATCTCTGCATAACCTTTATTCAACTCCTCGAAATCCATGCCTGCATCCCATGGATTTGCCCTTGAAAGAATCGGAAATCGATCCGGTCTCCGGGCCATTGACGGCAGGTTCAGCAACAAACATAGGCATAACAAGTTTACGGCGCGGAACACCGATACGTTTGCTGATGACAGGTTACTCATTCTCACGCCTCAGTACACGTACCATTCTCGAATATCGACAGGCGGCAGATGGTCCGTGATTTCTTTTTGGAATGCTTCAATTTTGATATAGCGGAGCGGTTGCAGGTTGCAATCCAACGTATACACTTCGCGATCATAATCCGTTTCTCCCGTCAATACCGCAAGCCCGTATGTTTCGCCGACGGGGGGATCGAACAACACCCAGAATGTTTCGTTCCAATTGTGGTGATCCGCTGCGTAAACAAGATTCCAGTAATTGCCCTGTTCTACATAGCCTTCTTCGATGTCGACCTGCGCGTAGACTAGATTGGCAGGTCCCGTGCCGGCCATAGCCGGTTGCCAGCGTTCGTACAGATGGACCGACTGGCCGTTCTCCAATGCAAGGTCTATCCGATGAAGAGGCAGGCCGGCATAAGTCTCCGATGCATATCGGAGGAAATCAATCCGTACGCCGACCTGAATCCGGGCAAGCATATAAAGGTCCCGTGAAAGAAACGGCTCATCAAAAATAATCATCGCAGGACTCGGCCCACCGTCCATGAGATTTGTAGAAAGATAGTCGATAAATAGAGAAAGAGTCTGCCCATTGAAATCGAATTCCTGATCGAAGCGAAACTCGACTCGATTTACCGGATTTCCGACTTCCTTGACAGTCAGTTTTCCGGGAGACAACGGCTGGAGAACGGTCCGCGCCGGACCGAACTCAAAACGGTCGATCAGATCAAATGAATAGATGCCGGACTCCAGCGCCATCGCGTGATCCCCGGGCACGAGGTCAATGGCCGATAGATATTCATACTCTTGCTCCAGGCTTCGGCCTTCTTGAAACACTCCCACTACTCGCGTATTCTGCGGAATTCGCAAAACACATCTTTCCTCTTGCGGCGGCACAGCAGAGGTCATCAGCGTCGGGCGAACCTGTTTGATTACCAGCTTCCCCATGTCGTATTTGAATTCAATATCCAGACAGACTTGATCCCGCCGATACTCGCCGAGTTCAACCGGCATGTTCTGCTCGATGTCCCAGAGGACTCCTCCGATTTCGCGCAACTGATCCTCCGAAAGAACCCATTCTCCCTGCGGAAGCAAGGAGGAGGTGCGCACACGGAGAATTTCCGAAACCTGGCCGTCTGTAAACGTAAGCAGATCCTTTTCCGGAACAATTCCCATCTCGGGCAAAACCACACTATAATCGCCCGCTTGCACATTGATGACGAAATAGTTTTTCTTTCCCGAGACTGGATCACCCGTAAACGCGACGCCATTACAGTCCTCCCGGGGAAATGCTTTCGTCACAAGGATTCCCATCCGAACCTTGCGGTGATCAATCTGATAGTACTCCCTTTCTTCGAATGCCTTCGGATTCCACAGGCTTGCCCAGACAAGTTTCAGGCCGCGTTCAATCGTTCTCTCATCATCCTGGTCCGGTTGACAACGGCAAGGCCCTGTTTCATCCCCGTCCAGTGTGTCCTCGGCGCATACCGAGGTAGAGTCATACAGGCCCGCACCGTTAAACTCAATATCGTCCTCGGAATTGGATGAGGATCGAAACCGGACCATTACATCCGTTGACCCGTATACCTCCTCTATTTTTGCAACGATTCCAGAGATAAGCACCGGGTCAATAACGCCCGTCAGGCGGATGACATCCTGGAAATGTTCCAGCTTCTGTCGCCGATATGCCGTATCGGTTTGAAAAGGAGAATCCTCCAGAAGTAAATTCAAATAGTCCTGAAATGTGATCCGGCGGAACGGGTCTTCGGGGTCTCGTATGGTATTGGAATTCATGAATTCCATGTAGTAATGAAATGGAATCGCGAATCCGTCTACCTGGTATGCCTTGTCCAGGAAAGAATAGAGTCTCGCCAGTCCCGTCGCTTTTCCACCGAATCGTCGGATCAAAGGCTCCTCCTTCCAAACGCGGGCCAATTGCGGAAGACTTACCAGTTCCGAATATACATCATCGGGTTCCGGAAGCGGGGACAACACGGGCCGATGGGCGGTCCACCATGCCTCCGCGTCCGCAAGTTCAACCGGTACGACCACTTCATACCTGTCGGTTTCCAGAATTAACTTAACGAGTTGACCGCTATAGGGTGCAAATATCTCTGTCGCGTTTCTCACATAGCCGTTCGGGGTACCCCGACGCAGGGACCGGACATTAACATGCGACAGTTCGCCCTGTTGTGTTCCGGTAATAACACCCGCCACAACTGTCCCGATATCGGTCGGCGCAGTATCGACTACCACAATATCCTGCCAACCGATCAGACCGTGCTCTTCCGCCTCTTGGAGCTCGCTCAATGTGTATAGGCGGACGCGACCGTAATTGGTTGCAGGGGAATAGGCCTCATAGTCGGGTGTGACAATACCGTCGGGAAGATAAATTGGGAATCCGGGCTCTTCCCACTCCCGCGCCGTTTCTATGGCGACCGTTGTCTTCGGCGCGTAAGCAAAAGGGCGCAGGGTAATCGTCTGCGATAACAGTTGGTAGACATAAAGGACCTCCACAGGAAGAGGCGGTTCGGACAGAGCCGAGTAAATATCGAATCCATAGAGAATCCCGCCTTGAGAATCCTGGAAACGGGAAATAGATCCCGCATAGTACCGACGAGAGGATCGCCGATAGACCAGGTCCAGGTATTCCGGTTCGGTCAATCCGGCGAAACGTTCCGGGAATTCTACTGCAAGAAACTCCTGGTGCAGCGGGTAGCGATTCACGTTCTGATAGACGGTGTGCAGTAACGCAGGATCGCTCGTCGCGGGGGCGGTAAACTTCCCTGTTCGAAGCAGGTCGGGGCGGCTGCGGTCCGTCACAGTTATCCTGTCGAAGTCCGTCTCGCTGTCGATCCTCGCCAGCCAGGCAGGTTCTTGTCCCCAGGCAAACAAAGCTATCCGGCACAGAAACGTCGCGCAATAGACCACAACTTTAATTTTCCCATTCACCTTGTCGAGAACCTCAATGCTCCACAGATTATTCTCTACGTTACTCTATCCTGATTCGGACGGCGGGTCGGATACATGCCGGTCACGCCGATCCCGGCGATCTGTCATACTCAGAAGCCCTGTCAGGACACAGGTTACCAGGACAGCCAGGGGGATATACCAAACCCAGAAAATGTACGAATGAAAAAGCCTGTAGACCACGAGAACGGCTATTACACCGGCACACATCCCAATTGTGACGGCTCTCTGCGAACGGACGGAGGTGAAAATGGCCAGCAGAAACGATCCTAACAGGCTTCCATACGTAAATGTCGTCACTTTCAGGCCGGTTTCCAGGATGTTTGTGGACCCCTGTGCGCCGTACGCAATAGCCATCAAGAGAACGCACCAGGCGACGGTTACCCACCTGGACCAGCGGATTTCACGGCTCGGATCGAGAGTGTCGCCGAAGAAAGGTCGTATGAAATCCGTCACGGTTGTGGCGGATAGAGAGTTCAGGGCGGAGGCGGTACTGGACATGGCTGCAGCGAAAATGGCCGCAATGACCAGCCCGCCGACCAGCGGGTTGAATTGCGTTCTAATAAAATAAGGAAAAATCTGGTCGGATTTCTCCAAGCCGGCAGGCGGTTCGGGATAGAAAACATAAAGCATAGCCCCGATCAGGAGGAAAAGTGTGAATTGGGCAAACACGAGAAGTCCGCTTCCGATGATCGCGCATTTCGCGCCACGGAGACTCTTGCAGGACAGAAGGCGTTGGACAAGATCCTGGTCCGCTCCATGCGAGGCAAGAGTGAGAAATGTCCCACCGATTAACCCTGACCAAAACGTGTAAGAAAGACGAAAGGGAGAACTGAGGTCGAATACCTGGAACTTCCCGGCTTCGGAGGCGATGTCAACAAATCGTTCCCAGCCTCCCGGTAGAAGGTGGAGAATCTGAAAGAAAGCGATCCCCGCCCCTGCCAGCATCACAAGCATTTGAAAGACTTCAGTCCATATTACGGCGGAGAGGCCCCCCAGCACTGTGTATACAAGTGAAACAAGTCCCATGAGAAGAATGGAAATTGTCATGGACCAATCGGTTACAGTGAACAGAACGAGCGCGGCGCAGTAATGGCGGACACCGGCCGCCAGGGCGCGAGTCACAAAAAAGAACAGACCGGCAACCCGTTGAACCTCCACACCAAAACGCTTTCCAAGGTGAGCATAAATAGTGTAGATTTCCTCCCGGAAAAATGCCGGTAGAAAATAGACAGCCAGAATTACTCTGGCCGCTACAAATCCCAACACCAATTGGAGAAAGGTCATCGAGCCGGTATACGCGATACTCGGAGTGCCGACATAAGTAACCGAGCTCGTTTCAGTGGCCACAACAGCCAGCAGAACCGCCCATGACGGGATGCTTCGTCCGCCCAGGAAATAATCCCGCAAGTTCTTCTGACGACGTGCAATCCAGGCTCCCACACAGAGGAGAGCCCCCATGTAGACAGCAATAATAACGATCTGTATCTGCGCCATAGAGTTTTTAGAAAGCCTCAGCATATTGTACACATAAAGATGTGCGCCCCGCATGGATATACCCATCGGTGCCCGGTCATACCGAACATCTGCACGGTATTTACTTTCTCAACATAAACCGGACGATTGCGGGTGACCGCCGCGATGTGGAGCGCGCTCAGGCAATCCGCGTTCAAGACAGGTTGTTGTCCCTTCCTGACGCGGAAAGTATGTTCGACCGGCAGGATTTGATCTTGCTTGGGACTTGAGCGAAGATCGGGCCGGCCGACCTTGTCGGCAACCGCTCGAATCCCCTCATCCGCAATTCGGAAAGCGTCCGGAGGCCCTTGGGCAATTTCCCAGCCGCTGGAGTCTTGACCATCGAAAGCAAGAGGCCACATATCGTCGGATTGGACGGACACCATCCCGGACAGGACAAGAATTCCCGTCAGAAAACCAAGGCATCTCCGCATTCGAACCTCCTGGGAAAGGGCATGATGATCCGGCATTTATGCGCCGATTTTTATGATAACGCAAAATTGTTGCGGGTGGGACCGTACCGCTTCAGTGGCAGCATAATCCCCGGGACAAGAAATCAGGGAATTCGAAATGGGGTGCTTGCCGAGAGGGTCGGCATTGAGATATACTGACATGGGATTTCGGCAAGACACTCGGTTGCACCTGGCATATCCCAGAGTTCTCGTTGAGCAGATTTCTATGTTTCGGCGTGTTCGATCAAAATTGATTTTCTGGTTGCTCGTGGTGACGCTGGGGACGATGGTCCCCGTCGCGGTTGTTCCATATTATTCGTTGCGAAAACAGGTTTTGGAAAGAGGGAAAGCGAGTCTGGACCTGGTATGGCAGGAGTTCCGAAATATGGGGGCTACGATCAACGAGATGTTGGAGCCTGCCGCCTACATGGTTCGGAGTGAATTGCAAGCCGAATTCAACAAGGATACATCGCTTGCCCGGGCGTTCCGGGAAGGGGATGTAGCCCGCCTGGAAGAATTAGAGGCGCGATTGACGGAAAAACTCCGCCGGTTCAGGGGGTGTCGGTTGATGCAGGTGCATCTCCTCAGCCTCAAGGACTACGAGGATTTGGATTCCCTGCAACAAAAAGATCTGCCGAATATGGGCCTGTATGAATCGAAAGATGGCACATTTCTGTTATGGATGTATTCGGAACTCGCAGAGGAAGATGTGGTGGTCGGCGGGCTTGTGGTAGGTCAGCCGATCATGCACCGTCAGGAGGTTTTGCCGGATACGTCTTCTTCTATCGGCGGCGGTTTACAGAAACCACGGAGTCCTTTCGTGCTGGACTGGAAACCAAGGAAACTTCGGGGCGTGCAAATCGACGTAATTGACCCTGCCGACCCGACGATTCTGGACCCCGGATTTGTGAAAAGTGAGAAATTCCAGAATCTCTTGAGTGGGGAATACAGTTACGCGGACAACTATATGGACAGCATTCGGATCGATGGCGACCTTTCCCAAGCCCTGCTGTTTCCGTTCAATAATCACAAAGGCGAGTTGACCGGTGTGATCATCCTGTCGGTGGCTCGTCTGGAGCCGTTGTCGGGATTCATATTGAAACATGCATTAAGTGGAATTGTATTCAGTACACTGTTCGCGATTGTCGTGGGCGTGGTACTGGCGCGTTCCATCGCGCACCCTCTGAATCGAATATCTCGAACAGCCAAACAGATGGCAAGGGGAGATTTAACCGTGCGTTCGGAGATCGTCGGAGAGGACGAGATCGGACAGTTGGCTGCGTCATTTAACGAAATGGCGTCCGAGGTGGAACGGAGCCACACCGAGCTGGCGGCGCGTGCCCGGGAGTTGGAGGATAGTGTGCGCCTGGTGAACGCGGCCAACCGGGAGCTCACGCGCATTCAGAATCGCCTGGAGAATATCCTGGCGAACATCCGAAGCGGAGTTCTCGTGATCGATAATGTGGGTCGAGTGATTCGAGCCAATCGAGCGGCTCTGGAGATCCTCGGTCTGGAAAAAACGCCTAATGCCGATTACCGGGAAGTCTTGGGATATGAAGACTTCGGTGAACTGGTGGAATCCTCATTGCACAGGGGAATCTCCATATTTCAGCGCGAGATCAAATGGAGTCGGGACGGGCACACGCCGGTTCCCATGCAGGTGAGTACCGTGCCGCTGCTGGATGGAGGACGAATTGCGGGCTTGGTCGTGACTTTCCATGATCTGTCAAGCATCCGAAAATTGGAGCGTCAGCTGGTTCTGCAAGACCGCCTCGCGGCCTTGGGACGCTTGTCGGCGGGTGTAGCACATGAGATTCGCAATCCACTCGGAGTGATTAAAGGTTCCGCAGAATTGCTGCGAAAGCGATTCGGCGGGATGCCGGGCGAAGAAGGATTATTCGACTTTATCCTGGAAGAGGTGGCGCGGCTCTCGCGGGTTGTCAGCGATTTTCTCAATTTTGCGCGCCCGCAGACACCGGAGCTCGAAAAAGTGGATGTCAATACGGTCATTCAGCGTTCCGTCCAGTACCTGGAACACCAGGCCAACTCCCTGGAGATTCGCCGGGAATTCGAGCTCGCCGGCAATTTACCCTCTCTTCAGCTCGATCCCAATCTTTTCCAGCAAGTCTTGCTGAATATCCTTCTGAACGCCCAGGAAGCAATGCCGCAGGGAGGAACCATCCGAATCCGAACCCGTCGGTTTTCTGCGCGGGAGATTGCCGTCGAAATCCAGGACACGGGAGTGGGAATCCCTCCGGACAATCTTCAACATATTTTCGATCCGTTTTTTACTTCCAAAGACTCCGGAAGCGGCTTGGGACTTTCTGTCGTACATCAGATCGTCTCCAGCCATTCGGGCAGGATCGAAGTTGAAAGTTCTGTCGGCGTGGGAACGACATTCCGCTTGATCTTCCCGATTCAACGCGAGGGAACCGAATTGCCGACATCCATGATGGCCTGATTGGGATACACAGAACCCGTGGTGGTCATTGTACGGTTTTGCGGACAGATCGATTGAGAAGCAGCCAGACTCCCCACCCCAGCCAGATCACCAATCCCAGACAAGACAACGAGAATCCCTGCGCAAACGAAGGCGGATCATAAACCATCCGCAGAGTATGACCACCCGCCGGAACGGCGATACCACGAAAGAATCGGAAAATCGGGAAGATATCCACTTCCTCCTCGTCCAGCCAGGCTTTCCAATCCGGAAAGAACGGTTCGCTGATACACAGCAGTCCATCCTTCGGAGCAAATCCGGCTATTTCGATTTCCTCAGGAGAGGACTGTGTTACAAGCCATTGGGATTCGGAGGATTCCTTTCGGAGGTCCGATTCCAGGGCGATCGGATAGGCGGATGTCTCCGGCTGGGTCGCTGTCGGAGCAGGTTGGGGGAACGGAACAAAAGGCTTGCGAGCCAATTGTTCCTTGGCCCCACGGGACATCAGGACGGGGATCTGCAAAGCAGTCAACTGTGCGCTCCGTGCGGCGTCTAACTCTGCCGCTGCGAGATCCGGCGGAGGGGTGTTCAGTTCCGGCATGGGAAATCCTTCGACCGAAGTTCTGATAATGACATGTGTGCTGGAGGCAATCTCCACAGCGGACCCGGCAGTTGCGCCTTTCACACCAACAAAGGCATGTGCCCAGCGAAATCTCTTCCTGAGATCCAGCTCGCATCCCACCGCCCGGAGCGCCTGGATGGTCTCCGATTGAAGGATATTGCAGCCCTCATCGCGTACCGCACCGATCACAATCGCACCGTTGGGGAGATTTTCCAGGAAACGAATCATCCGGGAATTCTCCGGAGTCCCGGAAACAACCTGGCCGGTGGCAACATCCCAGTCCATGCCGATATCGAAGGAGTCTGTGGCAACAACGTTGTTGTTGATCGGGTCAAGCCATGCCAGGTTGTAGCCACGACGATTGGGCGCATAGTCCTTTCCGGAAACGATCAACGCGGCTCGGTCACTTTCAACATCCCGGGGAACGGAATCGTCTTTGGGAGAGCTGAACAGGACAAGCGGAACTCGAAGCATAGCGGTCCCATCGCCGATGCGGCAAGAAGAAGCGGGCGGCATGGAAATCGGGAACCGGCTGTGAGCCTCGTATAACTGTCGGGCATTGAAATGTCGAGTATCCAGAAAGATCTCCGGGGACGGTAGAGACGGTGGTGACAGAAACCAGGCCCCATCTACCTCGCTCATAATGAGGGCTTCTGTGGCGCTGACCACCTCCATTGCGGTTCCCGGCGGCATTCCCTTCACCCCGATCATGGAATGCGCCAGCCAAAGGCGCTTGCGCAAATCCACACCGGACCCGCAGGACCACAACGCCCGGACCGCATTCTCCTGCAAGATGTTCGTGCCCTCTTCTCGAATCGAGGCAAGAACGATATGACCGTTCGGAACGCTGTCCAGAAACCGAGCCATACGAGTGTTTTCCTGCTTTTCGGGAGGGGCAAATCCGGTGGAAGGATCAAAGTCCGCCATGGTGTTAAAACAATCCCGCTTGGTGACTTTCCCTGTTTGAGGATCCAAAACGGCAATGTTGTACCCGGTTCGGTTCAGGGAGTAGTTTTCTCCAGCGACCAGGATTACAGATTGATGCCGGACGGAGTTCTTGGAAATGCTCAGGCAGACAATCGGGGAAGGCAATACGGCTGAGACTCCGGGGATTCGCGCGGAGGCAACGCTCGACGGTTTGAATCGATCCAGGCCGACCAGTGCAACACGATCATAAGGGACACTCTGACTCGCCAGCAAAGCCGGAATCGAGGTCGGTTCGACAGCCCACCAGGAACCGTACCACCGAACCGGAGCAGAGACATCGGGATTTCGCCATAGATGCTCCTGAATTGGTTTCCATGGCCCCCCGGGACCGGGAATATCCGAAAGGATGTATTCCGTATTCAGCAGGTCCAGAAACCGATGGTTGATACGCGTCGGATCTTCCAGACTGTGCAGGCCATTATTGCGCTGCACGTTGTAATAGGAGGGTCTCAGGGGACTCTCACCGTCCAACTCACGAAATCCGAACACCTGACCGTGATATTGGCGGCGGTCTTCACCTTCGGGACCGAACCGGATCTTGACTCGGCCCCGTGCAGGATTATCGAGAATCGTCTGTACGCATTCATCCCAAACATACTCCCCGGTTCTCGGTTCAATCTCGCGGGTTCCGTGAACAGTAGCCAAATCCCAGAAAACCAACAGAACAACAAAAGCGGAAAAAACCGTATGCGTGATTTTCCCTTGCGCATAGAGGACGGCCACCGCCACAACAAGAAGGAGGCAAAGCAAAATCCAGCCGATCTGCCGGATCAACAGCGGCAACGAATCGGATATCTGTCCCTGAACAATGAAGAGACGAAGAACGATCAGAAGAAGAAAGGCAAAGAACATACAAAGGAACAACACTCCGAACGTGCCGAGATAAATCCGTGCAACATGATTCCGGGAGAAAACGCGGTCCCGCGTGAGAGCATCCAGTCCTCGTCCGGCCGCAAGCGCAACAGCCAGAGTTACCACAAAGACCCACCGACTTGACGCACGAAGCCAGGCTATTCCGGGGATAAACTCATACGCCCACCGATGTGCCGCCGTGACATCCCCCAAAGCCAGGATGCCTGCCACTACGGCAATCAGGAGATAAAAGCCGGCCGGCCCTTTCCAGCGAAACACCGGTATACAAAACAACGCAATCAATGTTGTGGTAATCCCCCAGTAAAACACTTCGGCTCCGACATCCAGACCGGGGAGACGGACCGTTTCCGGCAATACCGTATCGACAACCAGTTCCTCAATGGGAAGCGACAACTCCGAACTCGATTCATAGGTCGGACGGGCACGTTCTCCCTCGGTCACCAGCCCCCGCAGAGGAAGCCACTGCACCATGGTGGCAAGTCCGGCCACACCGACGAGCACGAGAACTGTCAGCCCGCGATGAAACGCCTTCGCCCGCTCCTTTGTTTCGGCTACGCAAACCGCCCACACCAGTCTGGCAAGCACAACAAAGGTGAGATAAATAGCCATTTGCGGATGGCCGCCAAAGTAGGTGCAGATCAGACAGCCTCCACAGAGCCACCCCGCCATTCGCCGTCCTTCAACCAGAAATTCCTCCAGGCAGAGGAGAATCCAGGGCAGCCAAACCGCCGTTTGGATGATATTGGAATGTATCTTGTGGGCTACCAGGAACCCGGAAAAGGTAAGAATGATACCGGCAAGCAGCGCAGCGGTATTCGTAAGCCCGTGTCTCCGACCCAGCATGGCCGTGCCCAATCCGGCGAAAAACAAATGCAACAGAATCCATCTTTCAAAAATCGAATAGGAGAATCCATGCTCGCTCCAAAATGGAAGAAGCAGAAGGTTCGGCGGGTAGAAGAACGCCAACTCGGAGTTCGCGATCCCCGGCCAGCCCCCAAACAAATGTTCATCCCAGAGAGGAATATGCCCGTTCAGGAGCTCTCGAACGGCGAAAAGCCGGAACGGGTAATCTTTGAATTGAAGGTCTGCCCCGACATGTGAACGTTCATTGCGGTTCGGGGTCAGGATGGGCCAGAAGAACACGATCAGGAATACAAACAGCACCATCCCGATCGGCCAGACCGCAGATGGGAATCCTTTGCGAATCATCGGAAACCCCATGTTCCTTCCTATCCCCGCTGTTTTTGTAAAGAGAGCGGAGCGCCGGAATTATACCGATGCGCTCTCCTTCTTCTGGGCGATGCCGTAGAGATCTTTCAGCAGGAAATAGGCGAGCGCCGCAAGAAAGGCCATCGAGCCGGACAGGACAACGACAGCAGGACGGTTGGGCCTGGCAACCGTATCCTTGGCCAGTGCTTTGGTAATCGGGATCATCTCATATCGCTCGGAGAAAATGGTTGTGAACGCCCATCCCAGCTCCTTGTCGATGCCGCCGAAAATCTCGTAAGACCGGTCGTACTCGGCTTTCAGGCGCGCCACCTCAATCTGTCTGTCATAGATCTGGTTCTGGGCCTCACGGACTTTTTGCTCGAGGTCCGGCAGCATTTTTTCGATCTGCGCGAGTTTCGCCTGATCGGCAATAAGCTGCGCATTCAAACGGTCCTTCTCAGCAAGAAGAGTATAATGCTCCTGGTTGGGAGATTCGATGGTCAGAGAAAGATTTGGGAGCTGGGAGCCTTTGAGTTCCGGTGTTGCGCTGCGAACCATTTCGAACAGCACTGCGTCCTCCGAAAGTGTCCGTGCCAAAACAAGCTTCTCCGGCTGATTCTGAACGGCCTTTTCCAAGCCGGCCACTCGTACGGCGAGTTCCTGGGTCGAGACGATCAGATTCTCCCGTTCGCTCAATCTTAACTGCCATTGGCTGTACAGATTGTCCAGATACTTCTGAAGAACTTCCACTTCATATTCTTTTTGGGTGCGCAGATAAAGTTGCTCGCGACTGTTGTTGGCAGCCATTCGATCAGCCAGTGTTTCATCGAGCAGCTGTGCAGTCCGGCTCGCCTCCTCGATAAGGAACGCGATATTCTTCTCAATCCCCTTTCGGACCAATGAATTCGCGACTTTCGCGGCCATTTCGGGAGTTTCCATTTCGGCGTACACCCGGATGACACTGGTCTCCTTATACTTGGAAACACTGATACGGGAAGCGAGCTGATCGACTTGACTGATCTCGTAAGGCTTCTCAGATAATCCCAATTCCGGATCATCAATAATGGCTTTCAGTGTATCGTCCCCTTCGATATAACGTGCATAGACTTCAACCGGCGTGATCCAATTTTGCATGGCCCGTTCGCCTACCCGCGAAGGTCTCACTTCGACCTCCGCCATCGCCCCATACCGTTTAGTCATAAACAGCGTGGCGATAAAAAAAACCATCATTACAACGAACGTGACCGTCAGAATCCGTTTCCCCCGTTCCCAGACGACCCGATATACAGAAGAGAGATCGATTTCCCGTTCAATGCTCATCCGCTGCAAACCCCTTTCCGGATAATGGTGTGGCCGGTTGCGGAATCGCAGAAGGACTCTCATCCCCGGACCGGTCTGCGGTCGATTCTGCCTCTTTGGCTGTTTCTAAGTCCTTTTTTACACATTCTGCCAGGCGATCCCGGAAAAACTGCACGTGGTGTTCGGCGCACTTGGCTTCTTCCCATGCCTGAGTTTTCTCCTGCAAGATGAATTTCGGCAAAAGCCCCTGGACAGTGGGATTGTCGAAATCCTGAACCGTGCCCGCAACTTTGCGCGTCACATAGACAAATGTGTACCCGGAAGGGATGGGTAAGATATCCGACAGTTCGTGAAGCGGAACCTTGAGCAGTCCATCGCAGTATTCCTTCCCCAGCGCAGGCCATGCTTTGGGAACATGATAAACATTATTCAGGCCGGAACTAAATCGGGCATCCTCCGTCTCAGAGTACTTGATGGCCATTTCTTTCATGATTTCGATTCGGCCCGTCACATCTTGTACGGTCTCGAACTTTTTCTGCACTTCCGTCAGGAGCGCCCGTAATTCCTGACTGGCTTCCTCCGGAGTTCTTTTATCGCCATAGAGCAGGCAGACCCGCCGGACATCCGTTACCGCCGGGGGAGAGAAGTGCGTATCCACATGCGCGTCATACCATTTTCTTTTCTCTTCAGGTGTAGTTTCCTCGATGAATTTCTGATTTCGGATTCTCTCCATTTTCGTCATCAGGATTTGGTTGGCAATCAGTTGCTCCAGGTTGGTTCCCTGCCGACGAAATGAATCGAGATAAGCGTTATATTGTTCTTCGTCCTTGAAGTAAGCCTTTGCGCGGCCCAGAAAGGCTTCAATCTCCTGGGGACTCGCCTCCAGTTTGTTCTGCTGGGCCTCTTTCAACAAAAGCCATTGAGAAATAACCTCACCCACTCTCTTTTCCAGCTGCTGCGTCAGGTACGGTTCGAGGTCTGGGTTGCCCGACATTTGAGACATCAGAACCGCTTTCCGAGGATCCATATATCCTCGAATACGATCATACGTCACAGTTTCCTCGCCCAGCTGAAGTATGACCGTTTTGTCCCATGCGAAGACCTGGGCATCTGAAGTCGGTGTTGCTTCCATGATCGTCGGAGAAGCCGCGGAAGGAGTCGGAGTACTTTCCGGGGAGACAGCAGGCGGAGACGGGTTTCCACAATGGGTGAAACACAAAGGCACAAGGCAAATCGTGGTCGTCAATATTACGCGAAGCCGGCGGAACATCGGTTGTCTCCGGGACGAAATCACCAAGTTTATCAACATAGCAGATTGATCTTTCATTGGGCAGATTGCACAGGCGTTCCAACCGGTGAATATCCGGTAAACGGCAGTGATTCCAGGGGTTGAGGAACAAATATGGGCATGGGCTTATCGGGATGATAGGTTCTCCAATACCGCTCGAAGTTCTGGCGTTGTGTTTCGGCGGAATCCAGATTCTGCTGCCCTGTCAATGCCTGTTCCTGCTGGAACTGCCTGCCATAAACTTCCATGTATCGTCGCTTGCTCTCCTCAATTTGCTGTTTGCTCGGAGGCTTGGGAAGATTGACACCGGGGAGGGGACGATAATCCCTGGAGAGCTCCTTCATCTTGTTGCCGTAAACTTGCATATAGTAATCCAGCCCTTGCTGTTGCTCTTCGGGGGTGAGCGGTCCCTTTCGGTTCTTGAGATTCTCAAGGAATGCGGGGACCTTGATCAGTGGAAGAGCGTAAGTGGCAGAACCAAGTTGCATTATCGCCGCCTCCGGCGAGAGCGACGCCACTACAATATCGTGCTCAAACGGCATTCCTTCTGTGACCTCGCGTTGCTCTTTGGTTCCGAAATGTTCAAGACGCCCGCGTTTTGTGGAGGCGATCTGGGTAAAGTCAACATAGTTCCAGTTCAACAGGAGGTTGATCAGGGCATTCCGTCCCGGTTCAATCGGGGGAACCTCTGCCTCGGGTGTCTGCTCCGGCTGTGGGATGGGGGGTTCCGGGGGGACTGATGGTTCCTCCGTCACAGGTACGCGAGTGGGAATGACGATCGTGGGGAATAATTCCACAAAGGTTTCCGCCGATGGGGTCGGAGTGGAAATTGGCGGAATGAGATCTGGAGTCGGCAGCACGGCAAGCTGATACGGGCCGGACTCCATTCGCGAGCCGGAGAAAAGAACAATTCCGACCAGCAGAATCGCGACGATCAGAATCAGCAACGGGATCAGGATAGTCAGGCGCATAAACTCGATACTCGTATCGGATTTGTCCCCTCACCCGGTCCCTCTCCCAAAGGGCGAGGAAGACGTATACAGGCACGGTAATTTTACGCCTTGAAATCAAAAAAGTAACGGCATTCGCCGGTGAAGACGAATGCCGTTACCGGAATAGCAATCGCTCGGCACAATCAAAAGTTCTTCGGCAGGACGAAATCGCTCCGACATACCCACACGAAGTAGATTTCCTCCGGCGTTTCGCCCTGCGGCAAATCCATCCGCTGAAGAATCCGCATCAAGGCAAAATGAACCCCATCCCGCAAAATAACAAAGTAGGAATTGCCCGGAACCACATTGGTGGAGAACACGGTATCTGCCTCCGTATCCAAGCTGTCGGCCAAGACACTGAATCGGCTGACATTGTTTAGAATTTCCTGGGCGCTGATAGCAAAAATGTCCGTGCTGCCGCCCAGGTTCATGATCCCCTGGTTCTTGCTTGTAACCGCCAGCCTGTCCGCAGACTCCAGTACGATATCGGCATCCCCGGGCTGAAGAGTAACGACCATCGCGCCATCCGAGAAGGAGAATCCATCCGGAATTTCCACCTCCAACTCCTCCTCCAAAGGACCCGGTTCTGTGTCGGAATTGGCGGAAATCTCCGTACCGTTGCTGTTTACACGCATTCGCTGCGGCATCCGAATACCGGTGATCTGAAACTTTCCGTTGATGTTTTCCATCTGGAACTGAAATGCGCTGCTCCGCCAGGAGGCAATGTCTCCCGGATACCAGACCATCTCCATAACCGGGGGACCATAGTAAATGTTGTAAACCATCTGCTGGAACCAGAACATGAAGGTGTTGAGTCTTCCGGGGCCGTGATAACTGAACTTAACCCGCCTCTGTCGTTCGGCACCCTTGCTCTGGAATCCGAAATACTCCACACGACGATTTCCCGGAGCGGCAATAAGGGCTTTCAGTTTGGTGGTATTCTCCGCACCCTCAAATTCATCCCAGCTGAAATCAGTGAGGCTTTGATTCAATATGTTGTCAATATCGTAGACACTCAGATTCCACCCGCGTCCGTCGCCGACCTCCCGGATCGTAACAGTCTGGCTGAACGGGAATCCCGGTTCCGAACCGCTTGTGTTTGGAAAGCCCTGGATATCCGCATAGACCGTCTGTCCCTCTTCTATCTCCGCGACAAGCCGGTTGACCTGCGGCAGGAAATAGGTGGTTTCGACCTGGGCCGTCACAATTACCTTGTTGCCCTGGAACGTCACCATCAAGGCATCCTGGGCTGTTCCGACACGCATGGATTTCATGTGGTAGAAATCGAAGAAACCTCCAAGGGAGCTCGAAAGTTTCGCGCGGTTCATTCCCTGGTCGTCGCTGTAACTGGATGCCGTCAGAGCCACAATCGATTTCATATCTTCGCTTGAGTATGCAAGCAGTAAGTCGTTAATCAGGCCGGGGATATCGCGGAGATTATATGAGGCGGATTCGATATCAACCACGCGGTCATCCTGTATTCCCGGTTCGTCGCCGAACACAGCGGCGTCCCTCGGCATGATGACCGCCTCATGCGTCGCGGCATAAATGTGCCCACCACCATCCGCCAGAAGGTACGCGCGTTCTTTCCCGGCCATCTTTGCCAAACTTCGAAACACAGGCTCATCGGAAATCGGCGGACAATACGGCGGAAGATCGGCTCCCAGCCCGTACATGCGACCGTACGCATCCAGGACGATAACCCCGGAGACACCGCGGCCCGCGATGACCAGCTCCATATCTCGCGCCAAATCCTCTCCGAAACCGAGACTCCGGTTATATCCGCTCGCCGTTCCGCTCCCGTAGATGTCGCCGGCGAAGGTCAGGAAATACATTCCCTCTCCATCCGGTGTCAATTCCATATCGCGGTAGATACTTACACCGGGAAGTCGGATTGTCGGAGCAAGATTCCTCGCAGGCTCTGTGCCCAGCGCAACAAAATCTCCATCCATGTCCAGGATGAAAATCGTTCCCCGTTCGAAATCCACCTCCAGGTCACAGGCGGAATTGATGGTCACTCCCGAACTTGGATTGTCAATGGGATTGGACGGGAACACAATCTCCCCATCCGCCGCGACTTTGTCGCTGAAGAGGCCGACATTGCCGACCGCGAACACTCGGCCATCGGCTGCCAGAACAACCGCACCCGAATAATCGGCGGTGAGTTCCATATCGATGGCGAGTGTTGTGCCGCCCAGAGCGGTAACATCGCTCAATCCGGCCGCTTCACCCAAGTTGAAGATTCGGCCGTCGCTGACCAGCTTGTAATAATCCACCAGGTCGCCGGTCGGACTAACAGGAATCCCGCCCGTTCCGGGAGACCCCGTGCTAGCCAGCGCAATCGGGCCATCTGCGTAAATCAACTGCGGATCGCTGATTCCATCGGTGATACTGGCGTAGATATAGTAATCCAGCGCCGGATCGAATCCCGGAATGTCCTCGGTCAGGTTTATCTTATAGCGGGTATCAACGCCCTCGGTCAGGCCGGCAACCAGCAGGTATCCGTCGAATCCCTTGTTGTCGGTATCCACATAGAGAGTAATCGTGGCGTCATTATCCGGGTCGACAGCCTCCCAGGATATCTCATACTGTTGGTACTCGTCCGCGTAATTCCGTCCGGCTTTCGGGGACAGGAACTTGAATGTCGGCGGGACATTCGCGCTGCGCACAACGAGAGCGGATGTAACCACCGATCCGGTGCTCTTCCCCGGGAATCGGTCGGAATAGACCTGGTTGCAGTCCGTGAACGAGAGATACGTAATTGCGCCGGCGCCCATACGAACCTGAAACCGGTCGCCGACCTGTGCCGTCTGCGCAGCCCGAAGAACCACATAGTAATCATTTCCCCGCAGGACCCCGTATTCTTCGTCCGGAATCTGGATCTGGTATTCGTAAGAAATGTCCTCGTCGTTAGGAATACTTCTCAGCTGAAGGGTCTCCTCCGGGTCGGTAATGGTCACCTCCGTCGGTTCCGGAAGGGAATCCGGATCAAATTCCGGCGGCTCGACACTGCTCGGATCCTCCGCTTCCGCTCTCTCTTCGTTGTAGGCTTCCACTTCCTCATTCCAGGCATCGATGGCATCCTGAAGGGCTTGCATGTATGCATCATGCGCGTCCGAAATTGACGTAACAATCTGTTCGAAATAATCGTACAGCTGTTCAGGCGCTATGCCGGTAGTCACGTACCAACCTTTTTGGCTTAAATCGGCTGTGGCATTCCCACCTTCCGGATTGCTCTCGCTGATTCCCTGATCGTTGGCAAGCATGGGAACCAGGCCCATTCGGTTAAAGACCGTGTACGGGTCTGCAAATCGAAGCGCTCGCAAACTGACCGAGTCCTCCGACGGGACAATCCCAATCGGTGTTCCATTCTTGCTGAAGATTGTAGCGAGGTTAATCGGTTTCGGGTTTCCTGCGGCGCCGGCAGCGCTGATGATCGCGTCTCGGATCTTTCCGTCAAAACTAACAATCAGTTTCCAGTCGGGAAGGTAGAACTTTCCGTCGTCCTCCGCTTGGCTGGGCTGCCACAGATATGGTAACACAGCGGCGAGAGGCAAAGTCAAATCAATGACCGGTGTGTCCTTATCCCCGGTAAGACGGAATTGCCAATTGGGCTGCCGAGTCTCTCCCAGGTTGAGCCAGGACATGCAGTCACGAGCCGCCCACGGAAGACTACCGATTTTCAACACCCGCAGATCGAACACAGCGCGGTACGCCCCGTTGCTGATCGGCACAAGAGGCGAAAACGCCAAGTCTTCCGTGATTTCCATCCCCGCCTCCGTCGGATTGAGGGGATCGGGAACAAACAGACCATGATTGACCGCCCGCTTATACATGCTTGCCCACGTATTCGGGCCGCTGACCGGAATCCTTACAGATCCGTAGTGATCGTCAATCGGCAGGATGAAGTTATCGTAGGCATCGAAAACACCATTGATTCCTCTCGGATCCCCATCGCCGCAATCTTCATCAATTAAGCCGTCACCTTCGTCATCGATCATGTTGACAACTTCTTCATCGATCATCCCGTCCCCATCATTGTCGAATCCGTCTCCGACCGGCGTGTCATCATCTTCGTAAAGAATAACCTGATGCTCGGACACCATATTGTTAAGAGAAGAGTCGATCCCCTGGGCGTTTGTGGCTCCATTGATAATGCGTGGGTTAAAAACCGACTCCCCGGGGGCGGGCAGGAAGTCGACCGTGAGAGTGTCCAGAACGGTACCTTCCGTAAAGAAGACAGCTTCCTCATCGGTTCCGACGGTATTATTGAACATCAGGTTGGTGTTCTGTCCGTAGTCCACCGCGTTGATACCGATGACCGCTTTCGGAGGCGACCCCAGCTGCGGGCCTGACAGGATATTATTGTTGGTTGCGTTATCCCCCGGTCCCGGTATGGTGAGATCCTGAAACGTGAATGTCGGACGCGGACGCCCGATCAGGGGATTTGTGTGGGTGAGTGTTTCGCCGGGACGTTCCGGCAGAAGACGGTCGTACCCCAGTCTCGGCTGACCCACCCTGGAGTACGATGGCAGCGTCTCAATATCCGTGGCTCCCCGCACAAAACGCTCCAACTGTTTGCCGATGGTTATGTCGCCGGGAAGAATAAATGGAAGAACACTGTACAGATTGCGGATCTTGTCGCTCGTCTTCACAGCGATATACAGTTCCGGGCGATCTGTATCCAACGCCACACTGTCTGAAGAGGGAACCCGGAGAAGTTCTTTCGGGTTGTTGTGAGAAAGCGGGAGAACCATGGTGAACCCGGTGATAAGTTGCCGACCGAACAATTCCGTGCTGTTATCGATTCCATCGCCGTCATACATCCCGTCCTCGTTCGCATCGGCAGATTCGAGGGCGGCATCCGCCAGGAGAGCATCAATCATTTCACGAGACAGACCCAGAACATACTTGCCGGTATCCCAGCTGAAATCCCTTGGGGCAACCCGATACGCATCGACCACTCCCGAAGCAATTTTGTATCCTTGAGGCGGTGCGTATTGGCCGTATCTCTGCATAAGCTCCGCCAAACCGGGTGTCAACAGAAAATCCAGCGGAACATCATCCAGCAAGAAAGACAACTGGACCTCGCCAGTGATCGGGCTGCGCGGCAACGCACTCCGCCTGGACTTGAGAAGCGTTGCGGGGAGCAAACGATTGATGATCTCGCGGGGAAGTGTCGTCACATCCAGAGTCTCGAATCGAACGCCATCCCCCAAGGTCAGCCGCCGGTCAAGGTTGCTTTCGTAAAGGCCTTGTACTCCACCGCTGCCCTCGGTGAATAGAAAAATCCCACCCTCGCCATCCTGAAGAAGGTCAAGAAAGATTTCAGGTGAAACCAGGGTAGGCACATCCATCCCACGGTCCGCCAGGTATTTAGCTCGATTGGGATTGGCTCGATTGAAAATACTCAAACCCCGTTCGTCCGGCTTAGCGAGCGGAGGCGTAAACACTTCATACCACGATGGATTCTGCAGGAACTTCGGAACATGTATGTAGTAGTTCGGGAAGGTGTCATACGGATTCGCATTGCCAATGAACCTGGACGGTCCGTTGACGTATCCCAGAAAAATGTCATCTATGCCTGCCCAGCCCAAAGCGGTGCTGCCAGGCAAGAATTGCGGCCCATACAGCCAGCTGATGGGATACAAGTCGATCCCGATAAAGTTGACCCGGACTTCCTTGACGAAATACTCCTCGGTGGGCGCTCCGACCAAATCCATCGCCAGAATGGTTGTCGGCTCAGAACGGTTGATGATCCGCTGGCCGACCGTGGTTCGGTTGTAAATCTGGACAATATCGCCCTGGAAAATCGCGCGATTCCGAAACTCCGGAAGTATGGCCAGCCCACCCAGCTGAGTGGAGAAATTCGTGGCAAAATCCTCTGAAGGGAAATGATAGTCGAATCGTCGAAAGACACCGACACTGGGATCGCGATCCTCAATCCGAATCATGCCCGGAGTCATGTATGCCTCAAACGCATCGCCCTGTCGCAGTTCAATGCTGGTCTTGGCAACAATATAAAACTCCGGAAACCCGTCGCTGTTGATCGGAAGCTGTGTAGAGCCTGCAATCTGAACAGGTTCTAAGGTGATCTGGTATCCGGTGGCAAGAGGAACCACGGCCGGGGCCGACTTCAGAATCATGGGGATATCGCTGGTGGCATCGCCCTCGGCATAATTGAAAAACTCAGGAACATCGCCGGATTCGGCATAGAGAGCAATCCCGCTCGTGCCGTCCTTGGTGAGAGGCAAAAAATCTGTGAGATCCAGTCCGCCGAGATTCTCAAGAATAAAGGTGATGGATTTCAGGTTCTGCTGACGGATCTGCGGCTTGGCGGTCCAGTCGTTGACCGACAGGGGAATGCTCAACAACGCTACCGGACCGGAGTTCGGTGAAACAACCTTCGTGGCAAGGTGGACTCGCGCATTGCTTGCGGCAAAATCCGGAAGTGGGATCTGGCCCCACATCGTCGGGGTAATTGCAGCCGAACAAAAGAGAAACACCAGGAAGAAAACAGTTGGCCGGGCGATTCGGCCACGCGATCTTGAGATGTTCATATTAACCTCACAGGTTTATTGGATCCTCTCCGCAAAATCGAAAACGAGATGTAACATATCCTGACGCTACGGCAAACCGAATCATCAGCGGGTTGGAGACTTCTCCAGCCCGCTGCCCTCTCGTGTCAAGCCGGCACGGAATGTAATTGCTATCTCAAGGTTTTTCAGGCAACTACACAACCGGTATTACGCCCAGGGCCGACCCGAAAATCGGCGGCCGATTCTGCTTTCAATATAGTTCAGAAGCCCTTCTTGCGTCAAGTTTTTCCACTCGGCGACAAGACCTCACCTGCGATCCTGAACCGAAGCAAGGGACCACTATAGCAAAGGTGCAGGAGTCAGGACAGATTGAGTCCCTGACGCGAATTCTGAATTGCGGACTGGAGATTCGCAGGGGCAATCCCCCGTGGTTGCCACATAGGTCGCCACCGGCAAGGATGCCGGCGCCACCCGGAATTTTCCTATCCACAGGTTCTTCAATCTCCAATCCCCCATCCGCAATCCCCAATCAATTGGGTGACACTTTTTTGGAGGGACCTGCGGAATCCGACTTCGGGGGACTTCCCGCCGGAACAAGGTGGCCCACCCCACCTTTCATCTCCGGCATATAGAAGTTCAACCGTTTCGGCTTCGGCACACGGGACCCTTTCAAAACAGGTTCGCCATTCTCATCCAGCCTGAACGTCGCATGAAACTCCTGTCCCTGCCAGTCGATCCGCTGGTTCCCAAATGTGTAATCTAACTCTCCATCCTTCCCCTCCAAACCGAAAATATCCAGTTTCAAGTCCCTGTATTCAATGGATTTCGGCCCAACCATTCTGTCTTTGCCGCGCACGACACGCGCATCTCCCTCGATCAGAAAGTCCGCCCGTTGCTTCCCGGTCTTCTCATCCATGGTCCGCCAAACGGTGATTTTCTTTCCGGTTGCCGTGGTTTTGACTTCCGTTGGCCCGTTCTTCCCCTTTTCCACAGTGACCATGGTAAGAGTAGCAATACCCTGAGAATCCGAAGGAGTAAGGGTGTATTTTTCCACATTGTCATCCCCGACCTGCATGTCAAAATCCGTGTTTTCTCCGATACTGAGGGTCGTGCCGTCGCCCATGGTAATCTGCACACCCTCCTGGGCATAAGCGAAAACACAAAACCATAGGGCCGAACACAGAATTGCGGATCGTTGAAACATCACACCCATTATTCCCTGCTCCTTTTCTTCTGTTTTGCATCCTTATCGGACTGAATGTCCTGTAATCGTTCTTCAACGGATTTGCCGGTCGTAAGATGGCGGCCCGCCTGGGTCAATTCAAGCAGAAATCCTTCTTTGAAAGAGGCCGATGATCCTCCCGGAGATTCAACCCGCGTCCGATCCCGGCAGATCAAGGCACGGTAATCGGGAAAGAAAGAGACCTCACCGGAAGTACTCAGGATCCGTGGTTGCCCCGATTCCTCGAAGTGAATCCGCACATCCGTGGCAAGCCGGATATCGCCGAGTGTACTCGGAAAAAGTTCCGTCACATCGGGAACATCCGCCAGCCCCGAACCGGCGATCGCCCGACAGATTTCCTCCCCCTCCGTGCCATTGATGATTACTACGGGAGCCACCATTCGAACTTGAGCTTTTACGGGATCATATTCTGCTTCCCGCGCGTTGACAAAGGTCACGGCATCCCGGCTCCGGTCCTCAAGACGCATATCCCGAAAAACAAAATAATACCCAAGAGGCCCCTGTGACTGCGGAAACGGCAATTCTTCTTCACGAACACAAAGGATATAAACAGCCATCAGGAAAAGGCCGCCCCAGAAGCCCAAGGAGCTCCTAACCCCCCTCTCGCGCCACCAGGGAATCGCTTCGGCAGGTGTTATTTCAACCGGTTTTGTCTCCGGTCGGGTCTGACTGGGTCGTGACGGCGGTGCATCCACATCCATTGCTCCGGGTATTGTTCGATCACCGCAGAAAGGCGCGCGTTGAGAGAGCCAAGAATCCGTTCCATGTAGTTCTCCCATTCGGGTCCGGACCGGACGGCAAGAGGATCGACCCGCAAAGCCGGGTGAAAAACGAACCGATACGCCCACGGGCGGGTCCGAACGGAATAGGCAAAAACAACGCCTGCGCCTGTATGGGCCGCCAGAACCGCCGGTCCGATCAGAGTATAAGCAGGTCTACCCAGGAATTCCACCCAGCGGCCCTCACCCTCCGTACGGACATCGATCAGCAAGGCAAGCACATCCCCGCGACGCAACGCCCGCACCATGGACATACCCCCCTCCCCCTTTGTGTAGTGAACATGCAGTCCACACGCATCTCGATGACCATCCACAATCTTCCGGTAAATCGGGTCACGAATCGGACGGGCTACAACATGGACGGAATACCCATGGCGTGCGAAATAAGCCGCCATCAACTCCCAGTTCCCGATATGACCTGTCAAAAGCAGGCATCCCCGGCCCTGCTCCAATACTTTCCGTACGGAATCAAGTCCCTCAATGGAAACGGACAAGCGATTCAGGAATTTCTCCGGGGACCGCAGAGCCAGGAGTTCCATCACCGAACAAGCGAAATGCTGAAAAACGCCTTTCGCAATTTGCCGAACTTCCCGGCGACTCAGACGCTCTCCATAAAACTCTTCAAGATGCTGGATAGCTCGCGCGCGTTCGCGCCGGGAGACGGCATAGGCCAGATATCCCAGCAACCTGCCGAGACAATAGGTACAGCGTATGGGAATTGCCCGGAGGCAGTAAGTCAAGACGAGAACGGAATACGCGACCAGCGGTCGCCGGATCTCTTTCCAACGCACGGTTCACCTTGGAGTGCGGGAGCGCCAGCTCCCGCCTTTTCTTTGGAGTGCGGGAGCGCCAGCTCCCGCCTTTCTCGCTCCCGAATTACCCCCTCATTTTCAGCGCCGCACCAACCAGCCCGGCAAAAAGCGGATGCGGACGCCATGGTCTCGATTTCAGCTCCGGATGGAATTGACACGCCACAAACCAGGGATGATCTTTCAGCTCAATAATCTCGACGAGCGTGTTGTCGGGAGAAGTTCCCGAAATAATCATACCCAGGGATTCAAACTGTTCACGATAATCCGCATTAAATTCCCAGCGATGACGGTGGCGCTCGCTGATATTCCACGACTTGTAAGCAGAATACGCGAGGGTTTTCGGCTTCAAAACGCAAGGATACGCCCCCAACCGCATCGTGCCGCCCTTATCGACCACGGAACGTTGCTCATTCAGCAGACTGATTACCGGATAAGGCGTTCTCGGATCAAATTCCGTGCTGGAGGCTCCTTCCAGACCGGCGACATTCCGGGCGAACTCGATCACACTGCACTGCATCCCCAGGCAGATTCCGAGAAACGGTATTTTGTTCTCGCGAGCGTACCGGATTGTGTCGATTTTGCCCTCAATGCCCCGCTTGCCGAACCCCCACGGGACCAGAATGCCGTGAACCCCTTGCAACAGCGCGGCCGGTCCCTGTTTTTCCACGGCTTCGGCGTGAACTTTGATGATATTCACGCGACAGTTGTGCCGGATGCCACCATGGGCCAGCGCATCGTAAATAGACCGGTAGGCATCCTGAAGGTTGATATATTTCCCGACAACGGCGATATTCACTTCCCCACGCCGGGGATTCTTAATTATGTTGACCATGCGCCGCCAGCTCTGCAAGTTCGGGCGATCTTTCCCCCGCAGCCCGAAATGATCCACAACCAGCGCATCCAAACCTTCTTCATGATACATGAGCGGGATTTCATAAATGGTGCTTTCGATATCCCGCGCACAGATCACGGAATCGGGGGAGAGGTTGCAGTACAGGCCGATTTTCTCCTTCATTTCCCTGGAAAGCGGCCCGGAGGACCGACACAGGAGAATGTCCGGCTGAATACCGATTTCGCGGAGTTTTCCGACACTGTGCTGAGTCGGCTTGGTCTTATACTCGCCGGCCACCACGATATGCGGTACCAGGGTGAGATGAATATACATGGTGAAACGTTTGCCGCGCTCCCATGCAATCTGCCGGATCGCCTCCAGGAACGGATACCCCTCGATATCGCCGACCGTGCCGCCGATCTCCACAATCTGGACATCGGCCCCCACGGAATCAGCCAGCCCCTGAATCCGACTTTTAATCTCATCGGTAATATGCGGAATCATCTGGACCGTTTTCCCCAGGTATCCGCCGCGACGTTCCCGCGCAATAACGGCCTCGTAAATCTGGCCGGTGGACACACTGCTGGCGCGACCGACGTAGCTATTGGTGAAACGCTCGTAATGCCCCAGATCAAGGTCGGTCTCTGCCCCGTCATCGGTAACATAGACCTCCCCGTGCTGATACGGACTCATGGTGCCGGGGTCTACGTTGATATAGGGGTCCAGTTTCTGAAGAACGACCTTGATGTCCCGGGCTTCGAGAAGACAGCCGAGAGAGGCACACGCGACTCCTTTTCCGAGAGATGAACAAACCCCACCCGTAACGAAGATGAATTTTGTGTCGATGGCCATTTCCCTCAACCTTTGAGCGCTCTTATGGCGCAGATCTTCGCCTGCCCGTAAATCCATTCCTCGAGGAATGTCCGATTGAAACCGAGAACCGTGGAAGAAAACTTCAGGTCGGGATTCTACAGTACGAGATACCGGAACGTATGTCAAGAAAAAAGAGATTCCCTTTTCCCAAAAATTGTGGATCGACGATCTGGAGAACCGGGATCATTTCGGTATCATACCTGGAGCCAATGGGATGGGAGTCATCATGGAGACTTACCGATTCACCTGCCCTCGGTGCAGGACTGCTTTCCGAAAGGAAGGCTCACTACCGCATGAGCGCTGGAACCTGCTTGCGGTCGTTGTGACCCTGGGCCTTTGGCTTCCGATCTGGGCAGTCGCGCAATGGTGGCGAATTTTCAATTTGTCTCGATGCCCGGAATGTAACCGCAGATCCTGGAAGGTATTAGTGCCGTTTCTGGTGGTTCTGCTGGTGACCATAGACGTTCTGGGGTCCTATTTCTATCTTTCGATGATCGTGCCGGACCGGATCGCAGAACGGACCGCCGATCCCAATCCGCTCAATCGGCGCGAAAATGCTCTTCTCTATTTAAGCGTTCTGACGCCCCAATATGGGCCGTTTGTGCTGATCGGCTGGTTCCTGATTTTTTCGGTCGTCCTGCTCATGCTCCCGAACCGGTATCGGGTATAGCGACGGCGAAATCGTAAGCGCAATCCATGAATTGCTCTTGCCCGGCAAGATGCTCAGGGTGAAGGCAGCAAAAAAAGGAATCGAGGTAACGGATGGCAAGGATCATGATAACGGGTGGGGCGGGATTTATCGGATCAAATCTCGCCACAAGACTGCTGGAACTGGGGCACGGGGTGACGATAGTAGACAATTTCGCCACAGGCCGACGGGAAAACCTTGACCCAATTCGGGACCGCGTGGACCTGCATGAGGTCGATATTCGAAACTATGAAGAGATGTGTTGTGCCATGGAGGATGTGGAATACGTGTTCCATGAGGGGGCATTGCCTTCTGTGCCCCGTTCCGTGGAGAAGCCGTTGGAAAGCCATGATGTGAACGCCACCGGGACTCTGACAGTGCTTCTGGCCGCGAAAAACGCGGGTGTGCGCCGGTTAATTTATGCCGCATCTTCCTCAGCTTATGGGGATGTTGAGGTCTCTAAAAAACATGAAGCGCTTGCTCCCAGGCCGGTTTCGCCTTACGGAGCGGCGAAACTGATGGGGGAGTATTATTGCCAGGTGTTCCACAGGGTGTATGGCCTGGAAACGGTCTGCCTGCGGTATTTCAACGTGTTCGGTCCGCGTCAGAATCCCAATTCACCTTACACAGGGGTGATGGCAATTTTCATTCCCCTGATGCTGCGCGGGGAACGTCCCCGGATTTTCGGCGACGGGTCTGCCACACGGGACTACACGTATATCGATAACGTGGTGGAGGCCAACATTCTGGCGATGACTGCTCCGGAGGCGCCGGGAGAAGTCCTCAATGCTTCGTGTGGCGGAAGCGTGTCGGTGTTGGAGGTAGTCCGGCTGCTGAATAGAATCCTTGGAACCTCCATTGAACCGGAGTTTCTTCCGCCGCGAAAAGGAGACATCCTGCATTCCTGCGCCGATATCTCCAAGGCAGGAAAAATCCTGGGATTCGAGCCGAAGGTTTCGGTTGAAGAGGGATTACGCCGGACCGTGGAATGGTACCGACAGGAATTGGGGATACAGAGTTTTTAACCCCACCCCAACCCTCCCCGTCAACGGGGAGGGAGAATCTTCCCCCGTTTACGGAGGAATTTGAGGGGGGGTAGAAAACAATTTTACTTCCTGTAAAACAACGTCCTCGGATCAAGGTACATGAGAATCCGAGTCAGCGTAGATCGGTTCAACAGAGATTTCTTTCGCTCTTCCTGCATCTGTGAAAACCATTCTTCAAGATCGCGCTCCGCAACAGGGATTAATAATACGGGATCTGCGCAGAGTTCCGAGATTGTTCGGCGCAGTTCATCTTGCGGCAGGCTGCAAATCCGAGTCAGTGCCTCATCAACACGGGATCGCTCCTGATCCGTAAACGTGGAAAAAACCTTCTGCCTGGTATCGGCATCCAACAGCAAAACCAACGCGGCGGCTTTCTCTTCGGGAGACAGAGACATGGATCGGGGTCCTTCGTGTTCAATGATAAGGCCGTTTGACAGTGAGGACATAGTGGACAAGAACCCCCTTTATCCGGCTCCATTGCATCAAGATCGATGGTCGATATACTTAAAAAAAACCTCTCTTCATTCAGCAGAAAACAATCCCCCGGAGGATATTCGATGTCTGTTGCCATAAATCGTCGGCTATTTCTTGAAACCGCCGCATTGGGCCTGTTGGCGGCATGTGGGGATAACAAAGGTGCTTCCGTTGCGCAAACCGAGCCAAGCGCTACTGCCTCTGTCGATCCGTCCACTTTGCCCAAACTCTCTATCGTCACTTGGCAAACTCCCCAGGAAGATAAAGAGGCCATCCGCGAGGAGGCACGTCGTCTGACCACCGAGGCAGTCAACGCACTGGGGGGCATGAGCCGATTCATTTCCAAAGGAGATGTGGTATTCATCAAACCAAATATCGGCTGGGATCGCCGCCCGGAGCAGGCAGCGAACACGAACCCGGATGTTGTCGCAACCCTCGTGAAACTCTGTTATGAGGCCGGCGCACGCAAGGTTCGTATATCCGATCTCACCTGCATGGACGAACAACGAACCTTCGCGCGAAGCGGTATTCAGGAAGCGGCCAAGGCGGAAGGCGCAGAGGTGTTTTTCCTGGACAGGCGCAAGTTTAAAGAAATGAACCTCGGCGGCAAGACTCTGCCCACCTGGCCCATCTATACGGAATTTGTGGAGTGTGACAAGCGGATCAATGTCCCCATTGCGAAAACTCACAACCATGCTCTTCTGACCCTGTCTATCAAGAACCTGATGGGAATGATGGGCGATCCGCGGAATCAGCTTCATCAGAATCTGGGTCCCGCATTGGCAGATGTCGCGGCGTTCCTGAAAACCGACCTGATCGTCCTGGATGCCATTCGGATTCTGAAACGCAATGGCCCGACCGGTGGCGATCCAAAGGACGTAGAGCGAAAAGATACCATCGTGGCCGGTATGGACCCCGTCGCAATAGACGCTTTCGGGGCAACCCTGTTTGACCTGAAACCGGAAGATCTCTCTACTGTAACGGAATCGGAAAAACGGGGAGTCGGCACGAAGGATTATGAGAGTCTGAAACCCATCAGGCTGAGCATTTCCTGATATCCGGTTTATCTGTTATCATCATCATTTATTAACTTTTGAATTCCTTTGAAGATACGCCATGGTTTTGATCTATTTTCGCCGCCTGGTCCAGTTTTTGTTTTTCGCTCTCTTTGTGCTGATCTTTCTTCGGACGACATTGCACGGTGAAAACGATACGGAGCCGTGGGCGACATTTTTCTTCGATATCGACCCGTTGGTGTTGCTGTCAACCTGGCTGGCATCGGCGTCCGTTCTCCCAAAAATGTTCCTGGCTTTGATTGTGGTTGGGGTTACCCTGTTATTCGGTCGGGTATTTTGCGGGTGGGTGTGCCCACTCGGGACTCTGTTCAACTTCATCAGCGTGTGCCGGAAAGCCCGCCCGGCACACTGGATTCAAACAGGGACCTGGAATCGCGGACAGAAAGCAAAATACCTGCTCCTGATCGGGTTGCTGGTATGCTCCTTGTGCGGGTTGCATCTCGTCGGGATTTTTGATCCTCTTCCATTCTTATATCGGACTTTCGCGACAAGCATCTATCCGGCATTCAACTGGGGAGCGGATGCGCTGTTTACCTGGTTGTATGAGACCGATTTCGGAATCGGGCCGGCGCGAGTGACCGTGGTTTCGGAGCCGATCTATTCATTTCTTCGCGCTTATGTGTTGCCGCCAAACCCGAAACCATACAGCGGCGGTGTGCTGATCGGACTTCTATTTATCCTCGTCGCGATTCTCGCGCTGATGCGTTTCCGGTTCTGGTGCCGGTATATCTGCCCGCTGGGGGCGCTGCTGGGCCTTTGCTCGAAGACTTCCCGGCTGGATCTGCACAACAATGTTGAGAAATGCGATCACTGCAAATTGTGTGTCGCATATTGCCACGGGGCCTGCGATCCTCATCTTGCAGACGAGTGGAAAAAGGATGAATGCCTGCTCTGTTTCAACTGCCGAAAGCAATGTCCGAACGGGGCGATCAGTTTTCGGTGGTCATGGTTCGGGCGGTCCATGGAAATCATTCACCCTTTGCCGTCCAAAAAATCGAAACGAATCAACGAAAATGAACAAGAATCCGAAGAATAAATCCAAGACAGCGCTCGGAAGGCGTGCCGTGCTGACCGCGATGGGAACCGGTGTGGCGGCAACCGCGCTGCTCAAAGTCTCCCCCGTTGCGCAGGGCAAGACTTACAATCCCGCTCTGATCCGTCCCCCCGGATCGCTGCCGGAAAACGAGTTCTTAACCAAGTGCATCCGGTGCGGCGAATGTATGAAAGTTTGCCCGACCAATGCGATTCACCCCGCCACATTGCAGGGCAGCCTCGCAGGTCTTTGGACACCGGTCGTCATACCGGAAATCGGCTATTGCGAATACAATTGCACTTTGTGTGGACAGGTGTGTCCCACAGGTGCGATTCGGAACCTCACGGTTGAGGAACGGCATCCGATCAAGATCGGCATTGCCCATGTAGATCGCTCGCGCTGCCTGCCCTGGGCATCCAATAATGAATGTATTGTCTGTGAGGAACACTGCCCCACTCCCACGAAGGCCATCTGGCTTCAGGAAGTCACCATTCCAGACCGGTACGGGGAACCGAAAGTTCTTAAACAACCCATCGTTGACCCGGAATTATGTGTGGGATGTGGAATCTGCGAAAACAAATGCCCAGTGAATGATCCGTCCGCAATCGTCGTGACCAGCGGCGGCGAAACCCGGAACCCGGGGAATCAGTATATACTTAGTCTTTCAGAAACAAGGGGAAGGCGGGAACGCAGGCAGCAACGAAGGCGCGGGCAGGCGTAGAATCATGGACAGGCCACCGTGTCTGCCCGACGGATTTCTGCTTGCGCCGGAAGAAGTCCGAACCATGATCCGCATGATTATGGGATGGACAGGATGAGAAAAATCAAAATAATCCGTGAATCGGGTAAATCATGATTCAGACAGTCAAGTGAATCATAGTTCAGACTTCCCCCATGCGTCATTCCGGAGAACAGGAACCCCTCAATCATGAAACTTCTGGTCATCGGAGCGGGGTCTATCGGACAGCGGCATCTGAGGAACGCCCTGCAACTGGGCGGTGTGGAATGCTCTGTTGTGGAGCCTGATCCGCAACGGCGCGAGGCAGTTGCTGCCGCCTGTTCCATCCCTGTGTTTGGGGACCTGGAGGAGGGTATTGCCTGGCGACCGCAGGCGGCGATGGTCTGCACCCCCAGCCATGCTCATTTGGAACTGTCTCTCCGATGCGCAACCGAAGGAATTCATCTGTTTATCGAAAAGCCAATTTCGCACAGTATGGATGGGTTGGATGAACTCAAGCGACTTGTTGAGAAGAATGATTTAATTTGCCTGGTGGGGTACAACCTGCGGTTTCACCCCGGTTTACAAGCGGTGAAGCAGGTTCTGGATGAGGGACGACTGGGTTCGCTCTGGTTTGCCGAGATCGAATATGGGCATTATCTTCCGTTCTGGCGGCCCGACCAGGATTATCGCAAGACTTACTCTGCGCATCGCGACATGGGCGGCGGCGCGATTCTGGACCTGATCCATGAGTTCGATTATGCGCAGTGGTTTTTCGGCAAGGGAACGCCGATCACCGCAGTGGGCGGCAAGCGATCCGGTTTGGAACTCGACTGTGAAGATTTGTGCGTGGCGATGGTAGAATACGAGCGGCCGTCGGGGATGCCGGTCCGGTTTCATCTGGATTACCTTCAGCGCAGGTATGTCCGGTATTGTCAGGTTATCGGGGAGCACGGTGTGGCGCTGTGGGATATGCCCGCCGGGTTTACCCGGCTTTACCTGCCGACCGCAAAAAACACCCCTGAAGCTCATGATGGAACCGTTCTGTGCGATTTCACCGATTTTGACTTCAACATTTGCTATATCCACGAGCTTGAGTCTTATCTTCAAGCTGTCGAAAATGGAGAGAGGCTGCCTTTGTCTCTTGATGAGGCCATCGAGACCCTTTCCGTGGCCCTCGCCGTTCGAGAGAAAATGCATCCCCTTCAATCCTCAGTCTGAACAGACTATTCCGGCGGGGAAAACCATTGGAAAACAACGGCATCGAGGCAATCTGTCCCTGTGTGGCGATCATTCCAGCGCGAGGCGGCTCAAAACGGCTTCCACGCAAGAACATTTTGGAGATCGCGGGCGAACCGCTGATCGCCTACACCATCGAGGCGGCGCTGGAAGCCGAGATTTTTGAGGAAGTTATCGTCAGCACCGAAGACCAGGAAGTCGCGGAAATCGCCGAGTTCTGGGGAGCCAGGATCATGGAGCGACCGGCTCACCTTGCCGCCGACACCGCGACGGTAAAAGAGGTCTGCAAAAATGTCTTGCAGCATCTCCAGGAAGAGAGGGACGGCATTCAATCGTTCTGCTGTCTCTATGCGACCGCACCGCTACGTACCGGCCGGGACATTCTGGGCGCGGCACGGCTTCTCTGCGAACCGGATACGAATTTTGTGATGGCCGTCACAGGATATTCGCTGCCTCCCTGGCAGGCTTTGAAAGAAAGTCCGAGCGGACACCTGGAACCGATCTGGCCCGATCTGATTCAGAAAAAGACCCAGGAAGTGCCGTTCATGGTGGCCGATAACGGCAGCACATACTGGGCGAAAGTGGACGCCTTTCTGAAATACGGATCCTTCTACGGTCCGGGATTGAAAGGATATGTCATGCCGAAAAATCGCTCCATCGACCTGGACGGGCCGGAGGATTTTGAGATTGTGCGGCTCCTGGTCGAACATCGGATGCAGATGGGGGACTAAATCCTGTCGATATCAACATACCGGTGGCCGTCATGGTAGAGATTCGAATCGGCGAGAAGAAGTTGGGGGACGGGCATCCGTGCCTGATCTCCATGGAAATCGGCGCTACTCACACCGGCGTGGAAAGCGCCAGGAAACTGCTGGATGCGGTGGCACAAGGCGGAGCGGATGCAGCCAAGTTTCAGACATTGAATGCCGATCGTCTTATGGGGGACCGGTCTTTGCAGATCGAGTACCATACGCCGGACGGCAAGCATTCGGAATCCGTTTACCGGGCGCTCAAACGTCGCGAGCTATCGCCCGATGGGTGGCGGGAAGTGCGCTCGTATTGCCGAGCCCTGGGGCTGTTGTTTATTTCGACTCCCAGCGATCCGGAGACGATTGACCTGCTGGTGGACCTCGGAGCCGATGCGATCAAGATCGCCAAGAGCGATATCAATTGTTTCCCCCTGGTGGAATATGCCGCAAAAACCGGGTTGCCGATTATTCTCGACAGCCGGGAACGGTTTGAAGATGTCTGCCGCAGTTATGAGATTTGCCGACAACAGGGAAATGCGAATGTGATGATTATGCACTGCCCGTCGGGATATCCGGCGGAGTCGGCGGGGATTCATCTTTCGGTGATTCCACACATCCGGTCGATTTTCAATTGCCCGGTGGGGTACGCGGATCATTCGCTGGGGACAAAGATGAATTTCGCTGCCCTGGGACTGAGGGTCGATATGATCGAAAAGACCGTATCACCGGACCGAACAACGGATGCGGTGGAGCATTACATGTCCCTGGAACCCGGCGAGATCGGCGCGTTCGTTCGCGACATTCGGGAAATTGAGGACGCAATGGGGAATTCGCGAATCATGTTTACCTCGCGGGTCAATCCGAATGTTCGCCGCAGCGTAGTCGCCGGGCGCGGTATAATGAAAGGTGAGACGGTTCAGTTGAAGGACCTGGATTTCAGACGACCGGGAACGCACCTTCCGGTAGATCAGTATGAGCGAATCGTTGGACGCAAGGCGTTGCGCGATATTCCGGAAGGGACGTTCCTGTCCCTGGAGGATTTCGGATGAGCGATGCGGTTTTCCGGCAGGTTTTCGAGGAGCGATATCACCACTTGGGGACGTTGGACATGATTCGTCCCCTGGCCGGACATGATATTAACTCCCGGAACCGGCTGTTGCGTGTCACCGACAGTTCCTCTACCTCTTATTTTGTACTCAAGGAAGTGATATCCGATTCGTTACTCGATTACCTGTGCCGACTGGTAGAGGCCTGTGCCCAGGAGGGGTTACCCGTTCCAAAAGTTTACCGCGATATAGAGAACCGACTCTTTTCACCCGGCGAGTCAACCAGCTATGTCCTTTTTTCGTATTCGCAAGGGAATCCGTTTCCAGGAACCGAGGCTGCGCTGTACTCGTTGGGGGAGTCGGTCGGGCGGCTGTTTGTTTTCTTACAGACGTGGTTTCCATCGGAGCGGGATTTTTCCCAATATGAGCCGCTGTGCCAGGACGAAATTTCGAAAGTCGCACAGATTTTGCCGAATTTGCGACTAAAACCCGAAACGCTTCTGACGATGAAACGGCTGCTCCGGTTTATGCCCCGACTGCTCTGGGAGGCGAAACAGCTGTGTGCCGCATCTCTACCTCGCCAGCTGATCCATCTCGATCTTCATCCCGACAATGTAATTTTCTCCGGCGATCAAGTGGCCGCCATATTGGATTTTGCGCACATTCTTTATGAAATGCGCGGACTGGCGCTCGGCTACACATTGGACCGGTTTGTTCCTGATGCCAACTACGATTCCGCCAGGGTGTTTTTTCGGGGCGTCTGCAAACATCTCGATCTTCTTCCCTCCGAGATCACGCAAGTAGCTCGGTTTACTCGTCTGGAAGCGCTACGACGTGTCAGTTATATTCTTCGAGATTTGCTGCAGGGGGATAAAATCTGGGAGGATATGCTTTCGGTACATCTGCGGACGATCCAGCGTTCCTATCGGTGGGACCGATTTACCTGCTGAACCCCACTTTTTACCGCACGTCAATACCCGCCTGACGCATATACGCTTTCGCCTTTTTTGTGCTGTGTTCCGTATAATGGAATATATTCGCGGCAGCGACTGCATCCGCGCCACCTTTGATAATTCCCTCTACCAGATGCTCCCAGGTCTGGACTCCGCCCATGGCGATCACCGGGATATCCACTGCTTCGACTACTTTTCGGATCAGATCAAGATTGTAGCCTTTCCGACATCCGTCATGGTCGATGGAATTGAGGAATATCTCGCCTGCGCCCCTTTCCTGTGCCTCGCGTGCCCACTTTGCTGTCTCCAGGCCTGTCGGCTCTCGGCCACGGTCGATACATACCTCCTCAACTCCCTGCTCGTTTCGCTTGGAGTCGATAGAGACGACGACACATTGATTCCCGAATATCGTGGCGCATTCGGTGATGAACTCAGGACGTCGCACGGCCTCCGTATTGATTGCAACCTTGTCCGCGCCCAGACGCAGGAGTTTTCGCATTTCGTCTGTCGAGGTTACCCAACCGCCCACCGTGAGCGGGACAAAACATTTTCTTGAAAATCCATCCACTACAGTGTAGAATTTATCGCGCTGATCCTGATTTCGCGCAACATCCACAACGATAATCTCGTCAACAGCCCATTTGTTGAAAAAATCAACTGCCGTCACGGGTTTCCAATGAATCACATTCGTGTGCTGGAATCCGATGCTTTGAACGACTGCACCGTCTCGAATCACCAGAACGGGAATCAATCGCTTTTTCAGCATGATCGACTAATCCTTCAGGGCTTGATCCACGAAATTGCGCAACAGACATAAACCGGAACGCTGGCTCTTCTCGGGATGAAACTGCACACCGTAAATGTTCCCCCGTTGGACTGCCGCAACGATCTTCTGTCCGTGCCAACAGGTTGCCGCGATGACGGACGAATCTTCCGGTGAGACATCCATATAATAACTATGCACAAAATAGAAAATGGGACCGTCTTCCAGGTTCTTGAATATGGGTTCCTCGATTTCAATCCGGAGATCGTTCCAGCCGATATGGGGAACGCGGTATTGCGCGCTCTCCGGGTCAATCCGCCGGACTGTGCCTGTAATCCACCCAAGGCCGTCATGCTCCCCTTGCTCCAGGCTCTTCTCCGCAAGAAATTGAAGGCCGAGACAAATTCCCAGGTAAGGCTTTTCTTTCTCTAATACTTCCTCATTCAGGATTTCTACAAATCCGCTCTCACGAAGATTTCTCATTCCATCGCCGAAGGCTCCCACACCGGGCAAGATGATTGCTTGAACCTCTGCGAGTTCTCTGGGATCACGAATGACGGTTGTTTTCTGATCGATAGCCTCGAATGCGCTCTCTACAGAACGCAGGTTCCCCATTCCATAGTCGACAATACCGATCATTCGAGTCCACCTCGATCCAGTTCTACTCTGATCCGCAGATCAGGTCCCACGCCAGCGGTGTTCCCTTTGAAATGTCGCAACTCGCCCGTCGCCCGAGTACCTCATGGTAGTAACGGGTATGCAGACCATGACCGGGGCGAATTACACGAATATTTTCTTTAGTAAAGGGATCTCCGGCCTTTACGTCCTGAACGACGAAGATGGATCGCCGCAAGAGGCGATGGGCGGATTCCTTGTCAGTTACATCATAATTCACCCGTCCCAGGGCCTTCTCCGCGGTACGGATTGCCTCGATTGTCTGCTGTAACTCCGGAGGCTCTAATGAGAAGGAAGCATCGGGTGAAGGATCGGAGCGCGATAACGCGAAATGTTTCTCGACGATACAGGCTCCCAGTGCAACGGCGGTAACCGGTACGGCAGAATACAGGGAGTGATCCGACAAGCCGACAGGAAGGTCGAATGCATCCGCCAAATGGGGGATCGTGCGAAGATTCATTTCATCCGGGGACGCAGGATAGGCGCTGGTGCATTTCAACAGCGCCAGCTGAGTGCCGCCCGCCTTGCGAAACGTACGAACCGCCTCATCAATTTCCGCGAGAGTAGCGATGCCGGTAGACATAATAGTCGGCTTGCCCGTCTGAGCGATCCGTTCGATCATCGGCAGATGCACAACTTCGAAAGACGCGATTTTATATGCCGGAACGTCCATGGCTTCCAGAAAATCGACCGCCGTTTCGTCAAACGGGGTTGAAAACAGGTCAAGCCCCATATCCTCTGCGATTGCTTTCAGTTTCGGCTGCCAATCCCACGGGGTACAGGCTTTATCGTACAGGTCGTGAAGCACTTCCCCTTTCCAGAGAGAATTCCCGCCGACACAGAAGTATTCTCGATCGCAGTTAATGGTCAGCGTGTCCGCGGTGTAGGTCTGCAATTTGATTGCATCCGCACCGGCTGCTTTCGCGGCTTTCATGATTTCCACAGCACGGTCGAAATCTTTACAATGATTCGATGACATTTCCGCGATAAAATACGCAGGGTACCCCGGCCCGATTTTCCGTCCACGAATTTCAATCCACCGACTCATTGGATATTTTCCTTTCCTTTATAAAATGATTTGCCTGAAACCCGCGAATCGTCTCCTGGCGATAATACTCGTAACCCGATTTGGCGAATACACGGTTCGATGCTTCGTTATCTGTCTTTATGTATGCGTGAATTCGTTCCACATTGCGCTCCCGAAAGATACGCGCTGCCGACAATTCCAGCATATCGCGCCCGTACCCCTTGCCCCGATATTGGCCGTCAATGCTGATCGACACCACTGCGTCTTTTTCTTCCAAATCATAGCGAATCTGGCCGACAGCGGCGTCTTCGGGATTTACCGCGATGTAAATAATGCAGCTCGGATCCTGCATTTTCAAGTCGAACCAACGAACATGATCCTCCCATGGAATCGGGTCAGATGTAAAGGATACCGAGCGAACTTCGGGGTCGTTCGCCCACTCCCAGAGCAGCCTTTCGTCATCTTTACAGGCTTTTCGGAGGCGAATCCGATTCCCGGATAAATACATGGCAATGCGATCCGCGCCATAACCGTCGACCGGCATCCGGCCATTGTGTGCCATGCTCTCCCGCAAAGCGGGCTGCGCCAACAACCGTTGCAGGGCATAAGCAATCTCCTCCGGTGCAACCTCATCATGTCTACCCAGATTGATTGCGATTCCTCTGTTCGCAAGATAGTCGGCAATCTGCAACTGGTTGTCTGCCATGACAACTAAAATAGAGGGGATGCCCGTGTAGAGCAGCTCCCAGACCGTGGAACCCGCCGCAGATACAGCCACGCCCGCCCACGCCATAAGATCCGACATATTCGAGACATTCGATTCGACTGTTACCGGGAAGGAGATACCGGATGCCATGGCTCGAATCCGTTCGTACTGTGGATGATCGCCTGCCAGCACAATGACACATTCCAGCTCCATGTCCCGGAGACTCTGTAAAGCGGTAACAACCTTCGCGGTCATGTTCCATGGGTCGGTTCCTCCCATGGTAACGAGTATATGCGCAGCACTGCCCGCCATCTTCGAGCGGTAATCAGCACAGTTCAGGAATTCTTCGCGAAGCAAGACATACCGGGTTCCCAGGAAGAGCTGAGCGTTGGAACCGCGTGATCTGTATACCTGTTCGGACGCATAAGGGTTCTGATTGAGAATTGCGTCGACGTCGTAGCGGTCTGTGTGACAGACATCATCCATAACCAATACACGAGAACCACAGCTTTTTAGCAGTTGATAATACCTCGATGTGAATTGGTAGCCATCAATTACACACCAGTCCGCATGTTCAACCGAAGCGGTAGCGGATGTGACCGCAGAATCGGTTTCGCTACCATACTCTACGGATATGCCCTTGAGGGCTACGCCGGAGTTCCGAAGCCTGTCCGCAAGCACATCCGGTACAGCAGCGGATACGAAGAGGGGTTCTCCGCCGATTCGCTTCCAGGCCTGCGCCAGGGCCAGGCAGCGCATTATATGCCCGCTGCCCATTTCAGGCGTGGCGTCCGCGCGGATCAACAGAGTCTTCTTCTCTACCATGATTGTTCCATGAACTCCGGGAGATCAGAGGATAATACACTCCTCTTCCGAGTCGCGGGAAACACCCCGTCGCTTCGACGGCGCCAGCGGTTGGAACTTGTCGGAATAATATAAGTGACGGTTATTTCTTCCGAATGTCCGGTCATCTTCGGGAACCAGCGTGAGGCGAGCCGCCTCGACCAGCGGATCGGCTACGTGGTTTACGATAGAATCTGTAAGTGTCCATTTTCCATTGGAGTTTCTCTGCCATATAGCGGGATCGCGGTCTTTCTCAATCGCCGACTCCAATTCGGCTTCCGTCATTCCCAGGAAGTCAAGATAAACATCAAGGGACGACGGCCGTACGTGATCGTATTGTCGCACCATTTCGATGCCTTCCTCACGGGTCATGCGTCCGGCGCGGATTTCAAGGCTGGCGTGATCCGTCCCGCGTCCGTAGCCGAATTTCAGGTAGCGGAGGTAGTCATGCACGTCATTTGCGTGGTCGTCGATCTTATGGTACAGGCTGAAAGTGCGATCGCGTTTCCCGCGTGCGATCTCGAAACCGTGCTCGCGCACCAGCATGTCCGCCAGCCGTCGGCTGTCCCACTCGATGTAGTTGCCGATGAATATCCCCCGGACTCCGACTTCCTCGATTTCCTCATCCGTAGGAAAAATATAGGGAGCAAGGTCCCGGCGCGTCAGTCCGCTCTCCGCGTTGATCAGGTCCTCTACCTCATAGCCGCGCATCTCATGTTCCTGGCGACACCATTTCGTAAATTCGGGGATGTCCTCCAGGCGGAACATGCCGGTCATTTCACTGTATCCGTGCTCACCCCAGATCAGCAGGGGGATACGATATTTCACGGCTATTTGAAAGGGGAACGTGAATATCCCGGCGTGGTAATGCCAGGTGATATCTCCGACCTTCGTGACCATATAACGGGCAATCTTACGAACGGAGTCCGGATTGGCGGTAAAGCGGATCAGGTCACAGCCGAATTCTTTGACCAGATTGATCAGGTTGCGGATGCCGACTTTCGTGTTGAAAGTGTGGTTATAGGTCACCAAGAGGGGGTTGAGGCCATACACTTCTTTAACCAGGTATACCTGGTAATGACTGTCTTTCCCGCCGGAAACGGGGATAATGCAGTCATAGAGATTTCCTGTTCTGTGTGCTTCCTCTTTATAGTGGGCGAGGATCTCGCAAAGCATCTGTTCGCGCCCCTGCCAGTCGATTTGTTTTTTCGATTCGTGTACCCGGCATCCGCTACAGATTCCCTGCTCGTCGAAAATGATTGTCGGGCGGGAATTTTCCGGGTAAAGACAACGCGCACAGTATCTCATTGTGTGACCTCTCTTTGCAGCGGATCGTGTTTGTTCCTGCGATGCGGGACCCTATCGTGACGCGAACAAGAAATACCAGGACATCAGTAACGGTCCTGAGATCTGAATCCGCTTGCCGTTCCGCAGTGTCTCGGTGTAGGTCCCCATTCCGCCGCCGTTCGGTTTCGGCAAATCCATATCGATCTCGAATGGAAGCGACTGAAATTCAGTATAGCCTTTGGCTGCAAACCGTTCGTGAATGCGGGGAATGGACCAGATATTGTAGGGTCGGATGGTGTATCCACCGCCTTTCAGGGGATCTGTGTAGTCGTTGATTTCCACTTTGGCGTCGACATTTCCGTCGAAAAATAGAGAGTTGGCGGCAAACCATTTGGGACGGAGATTCGTCACAGCGTCAATCAGGGCCTGGATATCGTTCAGTACCATGATGGTCTGCACACTGAAAATTCCGTCCACATTGCCGAGAAGATCCGGGTTGGGATTGTAGCAGTCTCCCTGAATCAATCGGCAGCGGTCTTCCAGATGATCGTCATGGAAACGCCGGTTGCCATATTCGACGAGTTCAGGATTCAGTTCTACGCCGGTAAATCGGATGTCGGGGTGTTTTCCGGCCATGTAATGGATCACCGCGCCGGCCCCCGCGCCAAAATCGACCAGGTGATGTCCCGGCTTCATCAGTTGTTTTTTATCAAGAAAATCGCAGAAAAAGACGGTGCTTCGTTTGGGGATGTCGAATTGACGTTTTGCATAATTCCAATTGTTCTCTCCCAATTGTTCAAATGTCGCACGAGGCTGATTGGGCATGGAACGGCATCCTTTCCGATTGAGCGGACCTACTTGGAGAAACGCAGAATCCCCCGATCTTTCTCGCGTGGCGGACGGGGTTGTTTCTCCAACAAATCGAGTTCCGCAAGTTTGTTTAAAAAGTCCCGGACGAAAAAGAAATCCAGGTCCAGTTCATCCGAGATGTCCATTACCGACCGCTCGCCGTCGATGAGTGTCTGGATCTTCTCCAGCTGTCGAGCCTCCTTGCGGTATTTTGCAGGGTCGACATAGAGGTTGTACTGGTAAAGGTAAAGAGGTCCCTGATAACGGCGGATTGGAACATAGTCGGTTTCAAACACCTCGGTGACACGCATGAGTATCCAGGCGCTTTCGACCATGTGATAGACATCCATATTTTCCAGGTTGTCGCTGTCGTAGTGATATTCCCTGTGCATGCCCCGGCTCAATCCGGCGGTGGGGATAGTAAATCCGGGGCCATTATAGAACATTTCGTCATTACCCCACAGTTGACGGTAGGGGCATTCGATAGAGGTAATCGTGTGCGAGCGAAAGACATTGCGAAGGATCTTATCCAGGCGGGAGTCGCCTTGCATGGTTTCCTGGAATCCGAGGGCCTCATGGCTGCTCAGCATGTCCAGGTAAATGCCGAAACGGAGTCGCTCGATATTTTCCTTCGGTGCGCGGGCGAGGTATGCAGCGGCGGCAAAGTATTCGGGTCCGAACAGGAAGCGGTAGGAGAAGGCGCGATTCTCAAGGGAGTTCAAGTAGTAGTACAGTTCCGAGGCAACCGCGACATTGGCAATCCCATCGCTGACCAGGCCGCGATGGCAAGTATGTGCCATAAGGAAAATCGTGTCTTCATACCGGCCCGGCAAAAATGCGTCTACGACCTTGAGTGTTCCGTCATTATCAAGTTCCGTCTCGATATCCACCACGTAGTATGGATCGGTGAGATGTTCCACAAGACGATAGGGAAGGCTGAATCCCCATTCCTCGACATTGTAGCGATAGCCGTTTCGGTAATGATATGGGCTTTCTTCGGGGCGGCTGGGATCGCTGCAAATATGTTTATCAAGTAGTTCCTCCCGGCTGATTCGTCCTATGCAGGAGACGGAGTGGGTCCACAGTGCAAGCGGCTGGGAATCGAAATCGACGATCAAGCGACCTTGTGTATCCATCAGGCGCGCATGTCGGACACGCCAGCATTTCGGAATGCGCCATGTCAGACACACCTCGCCGCTTTTCGCCTCGACGGTCGAGGCATTCAGCGATTTCTGCAAGTGAGAAACAAACCGATCTGTATCGGGATTCACGGCGGTTCGGTTAAGATACCAGTAATCTTTCACCAGCGCCGTCATTCGGGCGCGGTCGACCGGGATTGACGGGGGAAAAGGGTACTTAAAAGTTGAACGCGAGCCGGAATCCTGCATGATATGATTATCCTGATGTTTTTTGCGATATCCCTTGTCGCAGTTTATCGAACAGATCGGGGAAGAGAAAACTTCCCTCGATGATTTCGGAAAACACGTTCTCCAATTCATCTTTCCGAGCGTTCAGCAATTGCTCGCGAATTGTTTCTTTAGACATCTCCACTGTTGTGTGAAGGGGATTGTTCGGGAGAATGTCCAGGGTCCACGCGGCAAGGTCGCTCTCGGCCACACGTGGCGGTGAAAGCAACAGGGACCGTGTAAAGCACCGTTCGGCGATATCGGGGGAATAATCAAGAAGCGACATTTCGGGTCCGCAAATCGTCTCAATCAAAGCAATTTCCTGTGGGGACAAAACCCTCCTCCATTTATCGACCGAACTGGGATCAAACTGTTGTTTTCCTTCGCCGCAGGAGGTATTTTGTTTCCAGGGTTGTCCCTTTCCGTCGACATATAAAGCGGGGTCGACCATTGTGGGAGCGAAGTCAATTCCGAGAAACTTGCAAATTGCTGTTGCTGTCCGGTTCGGCTCGGTTACGAGATCCTCATAACGGATACAGAACACGCGGTTATCGAGGAGAGCGTTCGGCTGCCGGTATTTCCAGGCCAAGGCGGTGAGTTTCCGCCATTGCCGGGCCAGAAACAGCCAGGGATACCGGGGCGGGCAGACATTTTTCGAGCCGCAGACCGCTCGCGGGTCGCGGATAATCTGAATAAACTTTGCAGTCGGCACGCCTCGGGCTATGCCCGGAATAAACTCATCTGCCCAAACCTCTTTGAAACCGATGATTGATCCCCTGCCCTTCGCCTGATATCGGCGGATCAATTCCAGCATGGAGCCGAATATCTCGGTGTATGTTGCTCCAGCGATTTCATGCAGGTGGGGCATCAGTTTCGGCGAGTACGGTTCTCCATAAGTGCGAATTCTCTTCCGCAGGGCATCCAGCCCGCTCTCATCGAACGGGAGGTCCAGAGAAGAGTCCTGAATCCGTCGAAACAGGGCGATTCCGGACGGTGAGAAATAGTAGTCCGACAGGGGATAGTCCGGATTGGAGTCGGGCATGGACAGAGCCGCGAGTTGACTCCGAAAGGTCTTGAAAAACGGGAGATAGGGATCGGATGCAAGGACAATCTGCGGGTGCGCATTCAGCATACGTCCCAACAGGGTAGTCCCGGAACGAAACATTCCGCTGATGAAAAGAGGAGTTGTGGACAAGTCGGTCGTTCCTCTGGCGCCGGATATCAGGGAGCTGTGTGTGGTGACCTCGCTTTTCGCTTTGAGTTGCTTCCCGGACCGGAACAACGCATCTGCAAAAGAAAAAACATATCAAACTCAGTTTAACGAGGGTATTCTATCCCCGACATCCGGTCCGGTCAAATGGTTTATGCTCTATGGTTTATGGGTTGCCGGTGTCAGGCGGTGGATTTGCCGTTCTTTTCCGTACGACCCGGATTGGACGGCATTCTATTCAAGCCCAGGAGATGCACCTTCCTTCATTCCTTCCAAACTTTTACGGTTCCGCAAAAAGTTGACAAGTTGAACAGGAGAGTTGTAGACAGAATTGAGAAAAAATGAGGTGGAAACGGGTTGGAACGGGTTGATTGTCGAAAAGGCGCATGTTATATTAAGTGTAATATAATCAACAAGTTGAGAGTCGAGCGGCGCAACGGATCAGAGATCGCAGAACGGTGTATTTGCTCGATGAATGGTCGCTTTTGGGCAGGAGCGAGGAGAGATGTTGGGGAAGGACTCGCCGGGTGTATTCCGACCGGAGTTGCCGGAGCGACTGCCGATCGAGAGAATCCGGTGGTATTTTGATCGGAAAAATAGAGGAGAGCAATCGGGAATGCAACGGATTTGGAATCGCTTGGGGCCGCTTATCGGCCTGATACTGATCCTGATCATTTTCGGCGCCCTGGAGCCGGGCAAATTTCTCAGCGCGCGGAATATCGGCAATGTGATTGCGCAGACTGTAGTAGTCGCCACGGCGGCAGTGGGAATGACCTTTATCATCATCAGCGGCGGGATTGACCTTTCGGTCGGCTCGCTGATCGCGCTGACCGGGGTTTCCGGCGCGATGATGATGGTCTCGGCGCTCGGAGACGGCTCGATTTTCCTTGGCGTATTGATCGCGATGCTGGTGGGATTGCTGGGCGGACTATTTAACGGGGGCGTTATCACACTTGCGGGCTTGCCGCCGTTCATTGTGACGCTGGGGACTTTGGAAATTTTTCGAGGGACTGCGCTGCAACTGACCAATGGCCTGCCGGTCACCAACCTTCCCCGTGGCTTTGCGGTTCTTGCGAACGCCACGCAGGAAATCGACTTGGGATTCACCGTGATTGTTCTGCCGTATTCATTCTATTTTCTGGTAGCTTTGGGCGGGATTGCCTGGTTTGTGTTGCGGTACACGGTGTTCGGAGTGGCGGTGTACGCGGTCGGAAGCAACGAGCGGACCGCGCGTCTCTGTGGGATTCGTGTCAACCGCGTGAAATGCGCGGTGTACATGATCGGCGGTCTGACAGCGGGGCTTGCAGGGATTCTTCAATCCTCTCGCCTCATTACGGGCCAGTCCACCACCGCACAGGGCCTGGAGCTGGATGTGATCGCGGCGGTGGTGATCGGCGGCGGCAGCCTGTTGGGAGGAGAAGGGTCCATTCTCGGATCCATTGTCGGAGCTTGGATCATGGGATTCCTGCGGAATGGCTGCAATGTGGTCGGTATTTCGGCGTTTGTCCAGAGGATCATTATCGGGGCCATTATCATTCTGGCGGTGTTTGTCGATCAGCTTCGCCACCGAACCGATCTGTTCGAGCGATTCCGGCGTCGCCCGGCAAAGCAAGAGTCCGTTACAGAGCAAAAGTGAGACACTCTTGCCTGGATGCGGGAGATTGGGTAAATTGAAAAATCTTCAAGGAGGTGACAGTACTGTGGCCAAAGGAAAAAACAAACGAGCGCATCAACTCAGTTGGCGGTCCAAGAAAGCCAATCATAAAAGCCGCCCCTGCAAGGGCAAATAATCCCGCCGATTTTATGGGCACTCTCCTCAAGTCCGGGCAATTCTGTTCGGTTTTTTTATTTCCATTCCTCTTGTCCGGCGCTGGAAAGGTCTGAACCTTGATTCACTTGATGAAAGGATGACCCTGATGAAGAAAAATCAAGGCAATCGTTGAATCAAGGAAATCCTGGTTCAGACATTCCGGCAAATTGGGATTCAGATATTGCTTCAAGGGCGAGACGCCCGTGCCACGATCTCACGCGGGGCCGGATCGCAACTATACTTCGGGATTCCATATTTTCCCTGACTCGTCTGGTGTTCGGCTGATGCGAATCCTGCCAACTCGAACTGTCACAAAACAACCGGAGAGACTCTCACCCCGTTGTCTGACCAGTTCAACGACATCTTTGGAAATCTCGTACCGGGCAAGCGTGGGATATCGGAGAAAGACAACACCCAACGTTCTCCGTCCGTGAGCGTAAACCAGCTGGCCGAAGTCCTTGTCTTCCGTCAGAAGAATTCTCTGTTCTCGGAGAGCCATTTCCACGACATCGGTATCCTCGGCTCCCCGAACTTGCTCTCCCACGGCCAGCACATCGTGACCCGCTTCACGGAGCGCCATCACAACAGTGGAATCGCAACATTCATCAGCGAGAAAACGCATGAATCATGCCCCTTATGGCGTGTTCCCGTGGGCTGTAACAAGAATTTCTTCGTGGGCGAGTGTATCGGCGGCATAACGGATGGCAGATTGAATGTCCTCCGGCGTGAGCCTCGGATAGGCGTCCAGAAGATCGGCCTGTGTCGCACCTTCGCCGAGCTTGCGCAAGATCAGTTCCACCGGGATTCGAGTCCCGCGAATCACCGGTTTCCCCATCATCACCTTCGGATTGATCTCGATGCGGTCGGTGACAATCATTATAAGTCTCCTATTTCGCATTTTCAGAAGGAGTGTCCGATTACCAGGATAATTATACCATCACGTTCACGCCGCCGACAGTATGGCTTCTGCCAGGCGATGGGCGGCCGCTGCGCTGACGCACTCCAAGGCACCGAATCGTCTCGACGTTGAAACCGTGCTGCGGTAGCATGGCAGGGCATCTTGGATCTGAGAAAAGGGCGATTCCGTGGGTGAAAAGAACTCGCAGATGTTCGAGGACAATTTCGCCGCTCTCCGGGCGCGGTTCCCCTCGCTTGCCGGGCGGATTGTGTCACCGGCAGAACCCGGCAAGTGCGTTGTGATTGGAACGCCGTCCGGATTCCCGACTCTGATGGTTCGAACGTCAAGAGGAGAGGATGTGCTCTATCACAGCCGACATGATCCGAGGCGGGAAGCGATCCGGTGGGCGGAATCGCCCGATATCCGCGAATCCTCCCGGATGATCCTGTTCGGGCTGGGATTCGGATATCATGCCCTGGCTCTCTTGATGGCAAGGCCGAGGGATTATCTCTGTATTGTCGAACCACGTATGGACGTCCTTCGCGCGGCCATGGAGTGGGTCGATCTGCGACCGATTCTGAACCAACCGAGTGTTTTACTTTTATGCGGCGAGCCGCCGGAGAACCTGTACCGGGCAATCCTGTCGCGAATGGGGGAGTTTCTTTCGACGGGATTCGATTTCTTCATCCTGCCGCCCGCCGCCCGCGCCTGTCCCGATGAATTGCTGCAGGTTCAAAGGGAGATGGACCGTGTCAAGGAAGCTTACGATGGAATGCTGCGTCATATAGAAACCACGGGGTTACGGACGCAAGAGCATCTTTTCCGCAATATCCCCGCGATGTACCGTGCGTATCCTCCGTCGGTTTTGAAGAATAGGGCTATGGGATGCCCGGCTCTCATTGTGGCCGCCGGGCCGTCGCTCAACAAGAACATCGACCAGATCGTGTCCGCTGCAGGACACGCGGCGATTTTCTCCGTGGATACCTCCCTGCGGCTTCTTCGGGCGCGCGGGATCGAGCCGCATTTTGTTGTGACCAAGGATGCATCGGATCTGAATGAACGTCATTTTGAGGGGATTGAGTATCTCGGAAAGACACTGTTTGTGTTTGACCCGCAAGTGTCGCCGCGCCTCACAGGGAAGTATCAGGGGCCTTCGATTTTCCTACCGCACCGATGCCGTTGTTTGCACCGGTATCTTCAGGGACGGCATCTGACTGATGATGACATGTTGCCGTTCAGTCAGACGGTGGCATTGGCGGCATTTCACTTAGCCCACCTGATGGGTTGCTCTCCGATTATCTTTGTCGGATTGGATCTCGCATTTCCACGGGGGGCCGGAAGCAGCCATGCTGCCGGGACGGCCCTGGAGGCGGAGGTTTCGTATACGGCCTCCGGGGAGATGGTTTACCGAAGACCTGAAGGAGGCGATGCGTACCGGGAACAGGTCGAGATGGTCCGGACCCCCGGAGTGGACGGGGGCATGGTTCCCACCAGCCCGATTTTCTACGAGTGCATTCGGTACCTGGAGGGGCTGATTGCCGAAACCGGCGTGCATTGTGTGGATGCCACCGAGGGCGGTGCGCGAATCGAGGGCACGGAAATCATCCCGTTTTCTGAGGCGCTGGAACGATATCTGCGAGATGAGTGGAATGTGTGGAGTATGCTGGATAGGATTCGCCAAATCTCGCTGCCGAAGGTCCCCGGTTCGTTGTTCACGGACTTGGCGGGCGTTGTTGAGGACGGAGTGGAGAAATCGCGTCGGGGACTGGAGGCGATCTCCAATGTCTCTGTCCGGGCTGACTGGGAGGAGGTGGCCTTCCTATTGGGGCGTTTGCAGGCGATTCGGGAGGAAATCGAACAGGGATTCCGATTATATGAGATCCTGGAGCCGGCCCTGGAACGCCTGTTTGTTACGATCCGAGCGCCGGGATATTTCGCGCTCAAGAGCGATCTTCCATCGCGATTGCGCCTGTTGGATCGTTATGTCCATTATTTCAGCGAGATTCACCGAGTGGCGTCGGTGTTCGGTCCGCTGTTGCGGGAGATGGGAGGAAAAGAATAGTCCGGCTTGACGCTTGCCCTCTTCCGAAGCAGGATAGTGGCGTGTTTGATTTGGAGTAATAGATCAATGGAAAGTGATATCAAGTTTTTCGCGGACGATATGGTAGGGCGACTTTGCTGGTGGCTCCGAATGATCGGGTACGACACAGCCTATGAGCGGGATATTGAGGACGACGATCTTGCCCGCCGCGCGCAAGAGGAAGACCGTATTGTTCTGACACGCGATACCACCTTCGCCGAGCGTTATCCCGACCTGACCGTCCTGTCGCTACCCACAGACCGCCCGGAAGTGCAGCTGTGGCTGGTTCTAAAAACATACCAGCTGGATTACGACCATGCCTGGTTCTCGCGGTGTCTTGTCTGCAACGATGAGCTGTTGCCCGTACACAAGGAAAAATACGCCGAACGAATCCCTCCGCACGTACTGGAAACCCTCGACGAGTTCTGGTACTGCCGGACCTGCGATCAGCTGTTCTGGAAGGGAACTCACCACAAGAACATGATGATGAAGCTGGAGCGTTTGAAAGAACGCTTGCAGAAAATGGAAGAACAGCGCGGCCGATGAGGCTTTGTTCGTCTACATGCGCAGTTTTGGGTCGAGCGCATCTCGAAGGCTGTCTCCGACAATCGAAAACGCCAGTGAGAGAACGAACAGGAACACCGTGGCCCCGGCCAGAGGCCACCAGACACTGGGCTGACGGGCCAGTTCATCCTTCGCTGCCGAAATCACTTGCCCCCAGGTCGCCAGGGACGGGTCTACCCCTATCCCCACATAACTCAGGAAAACCTCCAGCGAAACCGCCTGCACAAAACGAATAGTGAACGTGATAATGATGATATGGCCGACGTTCGGAAGAATGTGACGGAAAATGATCCGGGTATGAGTTTGGCCCAGGGACCGAGCGGCAAGCACATATTCCCGCTCCTTGTGTTTGAAAAACTCTGCCCGGACCAGGCGGCACAAATCCACCCAGGTTGTCACACCGATCACGAGCAGAACATTCATCATGTTTTTGTCCATGAAAGTCAGCAATGCGGTCAACAGAAGCAACTGGGGTACCGATGCAAATGTGGAATAGACCCACACTACTATGTCATCTACAATCCCCCCGAAATACCCGCCCAGCGCCCCGACTACAACAGCAATCGGGATGGCGATCAAGGACGTTACCACGCCGATGATGAATGCCCAGCGAAGACCATGCAGGAGAATCGACAACACATTTTGCCCGTCGAGATTCGTTCCGAGCGGATACGCCCATGCCTCGCGTCGCAGAAGGCCCGAAATCCCGTGTTCTTGCAACTGAATCAATACGGTCGGCGGATGGTATGACCAGTCTCGTCCGCGCCGCAACCCGATCATGCCATGCATTTCCGCAGACTCCAGAGCCAGGCTGTTGGATAGAAGCCATATCCACGAGTCAAGCGCGAACGGGCACACAAGTCTCTCTTCCTGCATGATAAGCAGAAAGACAGAGGGTTCTCCGATTTCAATCCGCCGAAGACGGTGGGTCTCTGAGACATCCCGTGCGAGAATACCGAAATGAACCAGCACCGCCAACACAACGCACATAACAATCACCGTCAGCGAGATCATCGCCGGCGTATCTTTTCGAAGGATTCTCCAGACTTCTCGCCAGGGCATTGCTAACCTAACCTACCTGTACACGGGGATCGACAATTCCATACAGAATATCCGCCGCCACATTCGCTAATATAAACAGCAAGGCTCCCAGAAACACAACCGCACGCATCGTGCTCAGATCCGCATTCTGAATAGCCTCGACTGTGATTCCACCCAGCCCCGGAATACCGAAAAATGTTTCCAGCAGCAAAGACCCCAGGTAGAGGAAGGGAATCGACACGGCCCAGCGTGTGATCAGAGGAATCAGCGCATTCCGCAAGACATGTCGAAACAGAACCGTGTTCTCCCCCAGGCCCTTTGCTCGCGCCGTACGGACATAGTCCTGGTTAATTTCATCGAGCATGAGAATGCGATTGAATCGAATCCCCGCGCCCATGGACAACGCCGTGTAAATCAGAATCGGAAGGGCCAGGTAGACATATCCCGAAAGGCCGCTCTCATAGCCGGAAATGGGGAAATACCGCCAATCCGCCGCCAGGAATTTCTGAAAGAACAGGATTAACGCGACGGAATTGAAACTCATCAGGAACACGGCTAATACAACAAACGCCCGGTCGATAACAGTTCCCCGATAAAGCGCGCAAAACAAAGCAAGAACAATCGAAATCATCTCACTCAGGCAAAACGCGGGGACCATCATCTTCAGAGAAGGACCCATCCCATCAAGCAGAACCGCAGACACCGGGCGATCATCTCGGTCACGCCCGAAATTGAATGTCAACAGATCGACACTGTAATGCAGGAACAGAATCGGTTTTGATACGGGACGGATGTCCTCCTCCGTAATCTCCGTCCCCGGTGCGGCCCGGCCGGCTTCGATTTCCATCTTCTTGCGAAAGCCCTCATCGGTATATACACAAAAACCTTTCTGTATTTTCCACTGCCGAATCGTTTCCGGATTTGCGGCCTTCTGAAGTTCTTTCACGGCTAACGTGTCCGGCGTATTGATAACATAAAATAAGGTGAATGTAAGGAGAATGACCCCGAAAAGAATCGGGATCGCATAAAGAATTCGTCGAACGGCATAGAACAGCATAGAGGCTACCCCCGTTGTTGCTCCACAATTTTATATACGAATGCCGCAACGATACCGACAAATAGAAGCGCAAACAGCACGGCGGGCAACCGGAACATTGTATTTGTATGACGCACCCATTCCAGTCGCGTGGCGGGGTCGGAAACGGCGTACCGGTAAGATCTGGTGGACATTGGAAGGGGCTTTGTCGGAGAAAACCAGTCATGATATAGCACGAATAGTCGATTGTAGTACAGATAAATCCATGGCACGTCTTCGTCAACAATTGCCGACATTTCCCGAATAATCTCGGACTTCCGCTGCCGTTCCCCCGGGATGGAGTCGGAGAGAACCTGTAGTTCCTCATAAAGCCGGTCGTAGCGGTCGTTTCGATATGCGGCGTAGTTGACTCCTGGACGACGGTTGGGTCCGTACAGGAGCTGCAATACGTTCTGTGCATCCGGGTAGTCCATGGTCCAATTTGCATCGTACAGTTGCCCCTTGCCTTCGGCGGCGCGTCGGAGGAATTCGGGAAATGTCTGCAAGTTGCATTGAAGTCGGATACCGATCTCCTGCGCGCAGATTGTATAGAATCGTGCGATGTCTCGCGTTCCCTGGATCGCGGAACGAAATTCGACCGACAGTTCCAGCGGCGATCCATTGGGGGATTCGCATGTAACCCACTCTCCCGATGAATTCTGGCTGACAGAGTACCCGGCTTCCCTCAGAAGAGCGCGAGCCTGCTGCGGATCATAGCCCCCCCACGGTGTCCGGTAGTCCGGGTTGTATCCCCTTACGTCCGGCGGAATCAGCATGTTCGCAGGTCTTCCTCTTCCGTTCAAATAAGCCGAGATAAGATAAGCGCGGTCCATACACAAACTGATCGCTCTGCGTAACTGTTTATGTCGTTCATCATAGCCCCCGACCCGTTCATCCTCCATATTGAACACGAGATAATTAATGCTTGGATCGTCACAGATCTGTAAGTGGATTCCCTGCTCTCGAATCTCCCGTTCGAGTAGTGTGTCCGGCGATACCGCGCTATTCTTTGAATTAGCCGTTCCTGCAAATGCGCGGTCGAATTGTTCCTTATTGAGCCGTTCATAGCAGTCGATGGTTCCCGCAAGAAACTCCATCCACATGGCGCTTGCTTCCGGGATAATAAGGAACTGGAGTTCATCCGCCAAGGGAATGTGTTTACCGATATGAGGCGCCATGTAACGGTCCCAATCGCCCGGGTCCAGCGCGCCCTCCTGTTCCCATTTGCGGCGAAATATGTTTTTGTAGTTGTTCTGCCTGATGTCGGTTGAATCCAGTTGAGGGAAATAAATCTCGCGGTATTTCGGATTTCGGGTCCAGACCAAATGCTGCTTCTTGACATATTCTTTCAACATGAACGGCCCGGTGCCGACCGGGTGGCGGCTGAAATCAAGACCGTACCGCTCCACCGCCTCGCGCGGGACAATCGCGCCGTACGGCAGGCTCAAGGCCCACAGGAGTTGCGGGTAGGGAGACCGGAGTCGTATCTGAAATGTGTAGTCGTCCAAAATCGTCAATCCCTCTACCGGTTCATCGAATAGCCGATCGCGTGCTTGCGGATGGCCGGTAGCCAAAAATCGTCTGCGCCAGTCATCCAATCCAGGGACTTTATTCTCCAATACCCAGAATCCTCCTTCCGCGAGTGACATGAGACGTTTGAGCGAATAGACCGCATCCTGTGCGGTGACCCTGCGTCCCACTCCGTTCGGAAAACACGGGTCATCTTGGAAGGAAATGTCGTCGCGAAGTGTGAATGTATAGGTTCTTCCTTCATCGGTGATTTCCGGTATATGTCGGACGAGGCACGGTACAAGTTGCGGTTCCGGCGGGGAGGGGTATTGATAATCCACAAGCGATTCATACGCCAGGCCGCACTGCCGGGCGGAATAGACATCCCCGGCGCGATGCGGATCGAGAAAGCGGGGATCAACGGATAGCGCAAGACGGACAACATGCCGATCCCCATCCTGCCTGGCCAACACAACGGCCCGCGAGCCGCAGGAGAGGAAGAAAAGGCATGCCATTGCGATCAGCGCATTATTCCTTGACATGGTTCGTATGCCGCTTGGATTGTAGATTGGCAGCATGATAATAGGGCAGAGGGAGCAAGGTGGAGAGGGAAGATTGTCCGAAATTCGTCGGGACAGATCGGAATATATTTATAGTTGACAAACCGGGTCTTCGGAAACCGAACATGGTTGTCCAGACGTTATGAAAATGCCGTTTGATGCGACCAATCTGTTGAAGAAGGCGAGGACGCGATAGACTTTATGTGTTGAACTGCATTTCACTTACTGAAGCGCCGGTGGCTCAATGGATAGAGCACCTGACTTCGGATCAGGCGGTTGGGGGTTCGATTCCCTCTCGGCGCGGGTTGATTTTACTGGACTTACGTACTTCCCACCTTCTCTTGTTTTTCCCTCATCGTGCAATGATCGTGCAATTCTGCTTGATTCTCCCAAGAATGAGATGGCCAGATTGGTGAATCGGATGGAGCATTCCATTTGGCAATCTCGGCTTCGATTTGGGAAACCACCTTTTCACGGAACAAGGGAATCAGGCGCTTCCCCTGGTCTCCGTGGTAATGCCTCTCTCCGATTGTCGTCGGCGCATGACCGACGTACCGCTGGACATAGTACCCATACCAACCCCCATCAATCGCCGCCGTTTGAAGCGTATTGCGCAGGTCTTTGGACTTGATCGAGACTTCCGGGTTCCACCTTCGCAGTTCACGCTGAACGGCATGGGAATACCCATTATAGTCCACGAAATCCACAGGTCTTCTACCAGACCGCCTCTCCTTGAGAATCCAGACAACAATTCGAGGAATAGGGATTCTGCGAATCCGATATCGGTTCTTTACCGTCCCGTCAATTGTGATCGTTCCATCTTCCAGATCCACTTTTTCCCAGGTCAGCCGGAGAGCCTCTTGCAGTTGAAGACCAACAAGCCCCTGAAGGGCCACCCCAGCAGTCAATCGGTCACGCTCCGGATCTCTGGCTAGGTGATCCAGGAAATCCAACACCCCATGAATGGGAAGGTAGGGATTCCCCAGATCTTCCTGATAAATAGGAGAAACGGATTCACGCCGGGAAAGCCTCAGATTCCGGCAGAAATCGACATAAACCCTCGGCCAGTTGGCCGCCATCCAGGCCGATGTCCGGCGAACCGGAATCAGATACAATCGGATTGTGTCCGGAGCCAGATTCCGCTCCATCAGATATTTCTGATAGTGGAGAGCATGTTCAAACCGAAGTTCGTGCCAAAAAGTTAGCCCTTGCTTATCCACCCAGGACAGAAAACACTCGCAATTCTGCCGGTCACCCTTACGGGTCGCAACGGACCAGTTGCGCGTTTCAGCAGCCTTAATCAGGGCATCACTGATGTGCATCTGCGGAAAAGCCTCGCCCGTATCCGGTTCTTTCTCCAGGCGATCCCCGGGCATAGAAAGAAGCCTCTCGGCCTCCTGAATGGCCTCACTCAGATCCTGAGCATCAAAGCGAATTCTCCTATACTTGCCGCCGGAATCTCTCCCGCTGACTTTCCATCGTCCTGGACTTTCCTGGTGCAGGGTGAATCGGTCGGTCTTGAACCGGTCTTTCTTTTTGGTTGTCAAAGAGCGAATGGTGCGTTGTTTTGGATGAGTCAAGGTGATTCTCCTTTCCCACCTTGTCCCCATCACGTTGACGGACAAGATGATCCCAGTATCGGTTGAGAGAGTCAACCACATTCCCTCCCCAGTATCCTTTGCCCGGGGACCCCACCAAGCCGAATTGCCGCAGCGTTTCAATCTTGACGAAGCCGCGAAGGAGGTCCTTCAGTTCCTCACCGGTGTATATGGTGGTCGGATCCACGCGCCTCATTGGTGTGACTTGCCTCTGATTTCTCAATGCACCCGCATTGGTGCGTTGGATACTTCTGAGGACAGTTTAAGAATGGAAGAGAGGCATTCCGTTGGCTTTGTGTGGGCAACTGTGGCAAAAGCAAAAAAGAATCGATTTTCGTGAGGAAATTACGTCATCCAATCAACCGGATTGCAAAAACGACCCGCTTGCTTCGAAACAATTTCATCCCAAATCCCTGCATATCCAGATCACTCTCCACCTATCTACCCGGAGCCATGCACCACAAGATACCGGATCAAAACGCGGTTCTCCGGACGCTTATACACAAACGACAGATTGGAGTCAGGCTTTCAAGCGAATTGTGCCTTTACGTTCACCTGGCTCAATCAATTCCTTGTAACCGCGGAGTCGCTTGAAGATGTCTGTGTATCTGCTTGACTGGATGTCGGTGTTTTCGAGTATATATTCCCATGGCATATCCGGTCTTTTGTTCTGGTGTGCATCGTACAATATTCCGACAACTTTTGCTTGTTTTGGGGTAAGAGTGTAGAGTATGCACTTCCAAACGATTGTTCGAGATTCTGAATCAAAATAATTGTTCTCATCCCTCTCAGTTCTATCCTTCTTCAGAGCACATCGTATTTTTTCCGACTTCGTTTCCAGTTTCTCCACCTTTTTCAGGTAGTCCGCGATAGCCGGAGCATATTGAAGATCCATGACAGACTTCCATTGACACACCTCCGGGATTTCAACACTGAAAAGTGCTTTCAATTTCATGTAGAACTGGTTCCACGACTCTTTTTCCTCTACATACAAATTAACAGCTTTATCCAGAACGTCGTCCAAATAAATTATCCGCTTCGCGGCATTCGATGGAATCCCGGATACAAAATGACATTCCTGTTTGATCGTGTTGAGAATCCCTTTGTCAATCTCTTTTTGAATAAGCCAGGCGAACATAAGTAGACTATACAACCCACCAAAATCCCACGTTTTGTTATTTTTAACAAAAATGAACTCTATAGCAAAAAGCCGGTCGATTTGATTTTTTGCCAACTGTTCGTTAATCAATTTTACCGTGGAATTCCATACGTTATCGGAGTTTCTTAATGACAATACTTCTACACTTTTTTGGAGAATATTCATCTTCAATTTAAAAAAAGATTCTCTGATCTCGTTACAAAATGTTACATCTTCTTTTGTCAAAAAAGAAAACCCATTTGAATCCTTGTATGTGACCAGGCTCTCCTCTGTATAATAATCTTCCGAATCCTCTGTGTGGTCGCAGTAGGTTGTTCTTCCCCAGCAATAGAAAATCAGCCGATATCCATCTTTCGAGACATTTGTATATTCACGCAATGGATCGAGGATTGTTACATCCTCGTCCATCTTTCTGACTAAAGAATGAACGTTGAGGGAAAAGAGATCAGAACAGTTGTACTGTGGAACGTCGTCGGGTCTCAGAAATATCGGCTGAAATCCTTCTGGCTCCTTCACAACCAATGTTCGGGTGAGATATTGAAAAAACCAGGTAGAATAATGAAAAATCCGGTCAGGATAACCGGTTTCAACGACAGCATCCTTCTGCTTCTCCAGATAAGGAATGAATTTCTCCAGATTGTTTTTCAATTCCTCTTTCATTATATAGGGCAAATAAGGATTCCAACGGGTCGGGTCAGTCAAATTCAATAAAAAAACCAAGGTTTCAAACAGGTCCGGCCCAAGAATTTTTAAAGTATTCAGGTCCAAGAACGGACCCTTTTTCTTGGGACAAATGACATTCCAAAGCCAAGACCATCGCTTTATTCCGAGATAAAGGACGTCCTGAAAATTGTTACTTCTTAGCCCGACATCCTTGCCTGAGTCTTCCAGCCAACTCCGTACGATTTTGCCGAGCCGTTCTAAGTCCAAATTCGGTTGGAGATTTTCCCATAACGATGTCGAAAATTCAGTTTCTGAAACCATCAGGACCTCCGTCCAAGAATCCCTCAGCGTGTAATTTGCTTTTGCAGGAGTTTATGATTGTCCAAATATCTTTCCTGTTCAAGGTCACAGAATCAGCCTCGCCGGTCCAGCCGCGTTGTTTTCTTCACGCACCTCACTGAGATAAGCAAGATCAAATGGAGCGCCATCTGCAAAAAAAAGGAACCTGCATCCGATCTGTTGAATTCGCAGGTTCATTCTCAATGCCCGTGTTATTTTTTATGTTCCTGGTGATATCGCGGGCATTTCACAGCCCATTGTCCTTAAAACCCGGCTTACCGTTGACCCGTTTTCTGAACAGGGATTTCCAGAAACTTTCTCTTCTGCCAATTACGATGACATAAGGGCCAAACTTCTTCAGAATGTCTCTCATTTTCAATGGAGGGA
>Ga0209201_1000228_pt1 | contig 84462 bp, 69 predicted proteins | sample AD_UKC055_MetaG_FD_184411 | JGI IMG/M metagenome (GOLD analysis project Ga0209201, IMG submission 184411) | Active sludge microbial communities of municipal wastewater-treating anaerobic digesters from USA - AD_UKC055_MetaG (SPAdes) (version 2) | ecosystem: Engineered > Bioreactor > Anaerobic >...
CTAGAAGGGATTAATAGTGCTCTCAAGTTTAAAATCAAAGCTCATCAAGGAATTAACTCAGACAGAAGAAAGAAAATCATCGACTATTTACTCGCCAAATAGCAACTACATTTCTTGCAATAGACCTGGAATTGGGAATAATTATCGCCTGGTTATTTTCTCCGATCAAAACCGTGGAAAACATCTGAATTTCCTGAACTTTACCCGTTTGACCGGCACCGGTGACATTGTCTCCCACTTTGAAAGGATGAAACAAAATCAGCATCACGCCCGCGGCAAAATTTGCCAAAGCACCTTGCAGAGCCAAACCTATCGCCAATCCGGCAGCACCGATTATGGCAACAAAGGAGGTGGTCTGTACTCCCAATTTACTGATGGCGGCTATCACGACAAAAATCAAAAGTGTGAAATAGGTGATATTGGCGATAAATCCGGCTAAAGTTTCATCAGTCTTTGATTTTATCAAAGCAGAATGAATCACTTTTCCCAGCATCTTGGCAATCCACTTGCCGACAAAGAAAATCAGCAAGGCGGCGACCAATTTCAGTCCCCAATCTTTCAATAAAGGCAGTATCCGATGCCAAAAATCCGGCTTCACTATTTCCAAAGGCAGGGCTGTGGCGATGGTATCAATCTTTGCAGCTTGCAGGATGTTAAACATAATTCTCTCCATTTTTATCTTATTATAACCTAAATATTACACTTCTGAAGCTAAAATACTGTCAACAAAAATATTCTTGCCAAAAAGCAAAGCTCAAGGAAATAAATGAATTAATGAAGTTAGAGAGTGTATAAATGATCAATATCCGGATTGCTTTTCATAACTATCTAATTTTTGTAGCAGTTACACGCCCCCTATTCTACTGACCGCATAAATGGGGTGGGACCATACTTTGCAGTTTCGGAGTCCTTTTTGCCTACGCAGACTAAAGAGTTCCCTAAGACTATAGGCAAAATGGACTTCGTTATTTATCAAATCACACTACGCTCTGTCATGTTCCGAAGTCCGGAATTCCATTTAGCTTAGATACACTTATTAGTTTGGTTAGGAATTCAGAACTCCGAAACAACAGTCTTTCGGAGTCCTTTTTGCCTGTGTAAACTAAAAGAGTGTCACCAAACTTGAGGCAAAATGGACTTCGGTATTTATCAAATCATACTACGCTCTGTCATGTTCCGAAGTCCGGAATTCCATTTAGCTTAGATACACTTATTAGTTTGGTTAGGAATTCAGAACTCCGAAACATTAAGTAGAACGGACATCGCACAAAATAGGGATATATTTAAAAGGGCGAACACACAAGTTCGCCCCTACGATAATCACATTTTCTCATTTACAACAATCTTAAACGGCATTTTTCCCTAATCTTGCTCAGATAGTTGTGGCGGAACAACAAGGAGCCTCTGGGAAAAAATCCCAGAGACACCGCGGCATCACTACCGTAACTAATAAAGCAAGATTAAAGTGACAAACCAAAATGCAAAAAGTGACAGGAAATATGCATGTATTGACCTTTCTCCCCGAAAACTACACCAGATTTTAAGTGACACTTAAGCGGAAAACAGGTAATTGGAGATGGGATTGGGAATTTCAATCCTTACAGAAAAAGTATCAATAACGTGTGTCATCGGATCTTCAAATATATAATTAGCTTGAGGGAAAATCTACTCTATCAAAAAATAGAAATTACATGGATTGTTAAAAACAGCTTCCGAAAGCACTTTCCATCTCCATTGCGCCATTCTCAGTTATAGGTAGATCATCTCTTATTTGCGACTTTAACCCTAATATTACAACAAGAAAAAGCATTATAATAGGATAATCACCTTAATTCTCAATTCTGTAGTGCTTGGTTTTCGCTGAATTCTTTGAGTATTTTTCATAAATCCAGATATCTTTAGAATCAGATGATATTTTAACATCAGCTATCTGGTATTTTTTATTACACGTTAAGTCATAGTTTGTTAAATCTTGGATTAGCTTCCCTGATAAGAGGTCTAATACTGCTACATAGGGTCCAAAACCTATAACTCCGATCAGACTGTTGTCAACTTGTGTAATATCTATACATGAGCCTATTATTTCAGCTTTTACATCACCATCTCTTATATCAACTACTAAGAAATCCGAATCGCCCAACCTTACCGTCGCATAATTTGGAGCATTTGGATATATATCCGCATAATAATCTCGGATTAAATCTGGGTATGTTTTAATCAATTCTCCTGCTGAAGAAATTATCATGAATTTCTTCTCTTCGCCAATAGCGTAATCAATTAAAATACGATCATCTGAGTAACTTTTTTGCATTTCTTCAACATGATCACATGGCATGTTTGTATGACATTCTCGTTCTAATACTCCGGAAAAATTAACAATAGCAATATCCAATGTTTTGTTTGGCCAGTAATTATAACACAACCATTTCCCCGGTAAAAAATCACCAACCCAATTGTAGTCTGTCAGTGCAAGAGGAAGTCTTATTTCTGTTCCATCAAACTTCTTTAATACTCTTTGTTTAGTTTTAATATCCCTTAGTAATGCTCCATCTACATCATACATTTCAAAAGAAGCATCAATCCTATACTCAGTATAATCTTCAGGTGTTTCTAACATCGTGTCTCCATCACTATCTTCGGGAAACATGTCAGTCAGTTCTGTCGTTTTCCAGACTGTTTTACCAGAGCTGTCCTCCAGCCTTAAATATTCAGGATAATAACACTTGTAAAGCTTATACCCCTTATCTTCAACTTTTTCGTGTTCAAAGTTAACAGGTTTGAATACATCATCACTTACAGTTCCCTCGTAAATATACTTTTTCGGTGGATTCTTGGAAGCGCTTTTGTCAATACCACTGAACTTCTCTCCAATCTTATAAACCGGATATGCCCATAATGATAAACACCATGCTATAAAAAACAGCATCATCAACCAAAATGCTTTTTTCATGTTTCCTCGAGTTTTTTATTTGAAACTTATGGACCTTCCCTCAGAAAACAACACCAAATTTTAAGTGACACTAAGCAGTCCAAAAAAATCCAAACCACCGGTTGGATATTCCCAAAACCGGTCCAATCCATCTCGACACACCATAAAGCCTTAGCTCATTTTCCCCACTTTAATCTCTGCAATTTTGAGTATTACTTTGTCAAGAATTAAAAGAAGTTCGGAAGAAATTATTTTTTGCGCATAGGGAATACACTTGACCGGAAAGAGCTATTCCGTAAAATGTCAACTTAAAACTCAAAAATTAACGGAGACTGATGACAATGGATGAAAAGAAAACTGCCGAGGGGGAAAAACCTGAAGTTTCCAACTTTATACGCTTCATTATTGACGAGGATTTGAAGAGCGGAAAGCACAAAAAGGTCGTAACCCGCTTTCCACCTGAACCAAACGGTTATTTACACATCGGGCACAGCAAATCCATTTGCCTGAATTTTGGATTGGCAAGGGATTACAACGGCGTTTGTCATTTGCGTTTTGACGACACAAATCCGGTTGCCGAAGATGTGGAATATGTGCAAAGCATTATGGAAGACATTCGTTGGCTGGGATTTGATTGGCAGGATCAATTGTTTTACGCTTCCGATTATTATGATCAGCTTTACGAATATGCGGAAATGCTGATAAAAGATGGCAAGGCTTATGTGTGTGATTTGTCTCCGGAAGAGTTGGCAGCCACGCGCGGGACTTTGACCGAACCGGGGATTAACAGTCCTTGGAGAGAGCGTTCCGTCGAAGAAAATCTGGATTTATTCAGGAGAATGCGAGCCGGCGAATTTAAGGAAGGCGAAAAAACTTTGCGCGCCAAAATTGATATGGCGAGCGGAAATATCAATATGCGCGACCCCGTTATTTACAGGATAAAATTTGCGCATCATCATCGGACTGGCGACAAATGGTGCATTTATCCCATGTATGATTACACTCATTGCATTTCCGACGCCATTGAAGGGATAACGCATTCCATCTGCACTTTGGAATTTGAAGACCACAGACCGCTTTACGACTGGTTTTTGGATCAGTTGCCAGTGCCCTGTCATCCTCAGCAAATTGAGTTTGCGCGTTTGAATTTATCCTATACTGTGATGAGTAAACGCATGCTTTTGACGCTGGTAAAGGAAGGGTATGTAACAGGATGGGACGATCCGCGCATGCCAACTTTGGCGGGAATGCGTCGCAGAGGTTATCCTCCTGAAGCGATAAGAGATTTTTCCGATCGGATAGGCGTTGCCAAAGCTAATAGTATTGTGGATTACGAACTGCTGCAGTTTTGCATTCGCGATGTATTGAATAAGAAGGCGCAAAGGGCAATGGTGGTGCTTAATCCGTTGAAAGTCACTCTGGAGAACTATCCGGAAGGACAAGTGGAAGAATTGGATGCGCAAAACAATCCCGAAGACGATACTGCCGGAATGCGGAAAATTCCGTTTTCCAAAGTGATTTACATTGAGCGGGAAGACTTTCGGGAAGCCGCTCCCGCCAATTGGTTCAGATTGGCTCCGGGTCGGGAAGTGCGGTTAAAACACGCATATTATATCACTTGCAAAGAAGTAGTTAAAGATGAAGAGGGCAATGTCACCGAACTGATATGCACTTACGATCCCGCTTCCAGAGGAGGTTGGACACCCGATAACCGTAAAGTTAAAGGGACTTTGCATTGGGTTAGTGCCGCGGCAAATGTTCCCGTGGAGGTTCGTCTTTACGAGCATTTATTCACGAAAGCCGACCCAACTGATACGGAAGAAGGCAAAACTTGGCTGGATTATCTGAATCCGAATTCCCTGCAGGTGGTTACAGCATTGGCTGAACCGATGCTGAAAGACGCAAAAGCGGGTGAGCAATATCAATTTTTACGCTTGGGTTATTTTTGCACCGACCCCGATTCCACTCCCGCAAAGCCGGTTTTTAACCGCATCGTTACTCTAAAGGATACTTGGGCGAAGTTGGAAAGCAAGTAGCGGGCGTTTCTAAAGAAAAAAGTTGCCTTTTTATGCCGCTTTTTTATTGTGGTCAAAAATAGTAAAAATATATAAACAACAAAAAAATAGATAAGGAGAAAAAAGTCATGGCAACCAATTACAACGCTTTCAAAATGGCCCAAGAGCAGTTCGACAAAGTAGCCGATATCTTGGACTTGGATGAAGCAACGCGTGAACTTTTGCGCAATCCTATGCGCGAGTATCACATCAGCATTCCCGTGAAAATGGATGACGGGACAACTAAAATATTCCGCGGTTTTCGCGTTCAGCACAACGATGCGCGCGGTCCTGCCAAAGGCGGAATCCGTTTCCACCCGATGGAAACAATCGACACGGTCAAAGCACTTGCCACATGGATGACCTGGAAATGTTCAGTCGTGGACATACCTTTGGGCGGCGGAAAAGGCGGAGTTATTTGCGATCCGCATAATCTATCAATGCGTGAACAGGAACAGATTTGCAGAGGATGGGTGCGTCAATTGGCGCATGACATAGGTCCTTTGCGTGATGTTCCCGCTCCGGATGTGATGACGAATGCGCAACATATGCTGTGGATGCTGGATGAGTATGAAACCATAATGGGTGAAAAATATCCCGGATTCATTACAGGCAAACCGGTCGGAATGGGTGGTTCACTCGGACGGACTGAAGCTACAGGTTACGGTGTAGTTTTCACTTTGCGTGAAGCTCTCAAGGAATTGAATCTTCCGATTGAAAAAACCACTGCAGTCGTGCAGGGTTTCGGTAATGTTGCCCAATATGCAATCCGCCTATACACTATGCTGAAAGGAAAAGTAGTCGGTGTTTCCTGTTGGGATCAAAACGACCAGACTTCATACTATTTCCGCAAAAAAGATGGAGTAAATGTTGACGAATTGCTTACAATTACCGATAAATTCGGCGGAATTGACAAAGCGAAGGCAAAAGATCTGGGTTATGAAGTTCTTCCCGGTGACAAGTGGATTGAAGAAGAAGTGGATATCCTGATGCCGTGCGCTTTGGAAAATCAGATCACGAAAGATACCGTTACGCACATTAATCCGAAGGTAAAAATCATAGCCGAAGGTGCAAACGGACCCACAACTCCCGAAGCGGACACTTATCTGCAAGAACACAATATATTCGTCATTCCGGATTTTCTGGCAAATGCCGGAGGAGTGACTTGCAGTTATTTTGAACAGGTTCAATGCAATATGAATTATTATTGGGAAAAAGACGAAGTTCTGGCGAAGCTGGATGTGAAGATGTCTTCCGCTTTCCATGAAGTCTATAATCTGAGCAAGCAGAGAAAATTGTATATGCGGGACGCCGCTTATGTCATAGCGATCAATCGCGTGGTCCAAGCTTGCAAACAAAGAGGTTGGGTATAAAATAAACCCAAAAGGGGGAGGATGTTGTAAAATGTCCTCCCCTTTATTTTTGTAGATTGTAACTTGTTTGTTGCCAAGCGAGCAAACTGGACTGAAAAAAAATTTAGTTTCGGAAGCAAGAGGTCGGAATTGAGAAGCTGACATAGAATAAGGAGAGGAGAAGCGATGAATTTCACGGAATTCCAAAGACGGGAATTTAATCCAATGCAGGGCTTATCTTTTATCGGGGCAGGCGAATTGGGCGGAAAAGCAAAAGGTTTGGCACTCATGAAAGAGATGCTGCAAGAGGAATTTCCGGAAGGAATGTTTGCCGACATCAAAGTTGACATTCCGCAGCTGGTAGTTCTGCGAACCGATGTATTTGACCAATTCATGGCGGAAAATAATTTGTATGAAACTGCGTTAAATTCAACGGATGATGCCTATATCGCTTTGCAGTTTCAGAAGGGAAGCCTGCCTGTGGAAATCGTTGGCGACTTGATGAACCTGATCAGTTCAATCCGCAAGCCTTTAGCAGTGCGTTCTTCCGCTCTTTTGGAAGACAGTTTGCACGAACCTTTTGCCGGCGTCTACGAATCCAAAATGTTGCCAAACCGCAGCACTGACCCCAAAGAGCGTTTCAATCAGCTTTGCGAAGCGATCAAATTTGTGTATTCCACTCTCTTTTTCCGTAAGGCGAAACAATACTTTAAGGCGATCAGGAAAGACATTCGCAGCGAAAAAATGGCAGTGGTCATCCAGGAAGTAGTGGGCAATCGTTATGGCGATTTCTTTTATCCTACGATTTCTGGAGTAATACGCAGCCTGAATTTTTATCCTACGGGCAATGCGGTTCCCGAAGACGGGGTTGTGCAATTGGCTTTCGGTTTGGGCAAAACTATAGTGGACGGGGGAAAAAGTTGGTGTTACAGTCCTCGCTGGCCTGCATCGCCTCCTCCTTACAACAGCGTGAAAGATATGCTGGAAAATACACAGACTCAATTTTGGGCAATAAACATGGGACAGATTTTGGAATACGATCCAACGACGGAAACGGAATTTCTTTCGCTTCTGGATTTGACGGAAGCGGAGAAAAACGGCAGCCTGAAACAAGTGGTTTCAACTGTTACTCAAGACGATTCAATCGTTCCGGGTCTGACGGAAAAAGGTCCGCGCCTTGTAAATTTTGCTCCGATTTTGCAGTATAATTCCCTGCCGCTTAATGAATTGGTGATACGAGTTCTGCATAAAGCCGAAGAGGCAATGGGCGAAAAAGTGGAGATAGAATTTGCAGTTCGTCTTCCGGACGGTGAAACTGTAGATTATTTGGAACAGGGGAAAATTGAGTCAGGACCGTATTTCGGCTTCCTGCAAGTGAGGCCTTTGGCAGTTTCTTCGGCACTGATTGACCTTGATGAAAATTCCTTTGACAAAAATGATCTCTTCGTCCATCCTGACAGAGCATTAGGTAACGGAGAAAATACTGAAATCAGAGACATTGTATATGTCAAACCGGAAGCATTTGACATTGCTGCTTCGCGAGAGATTGCAGCTGAAGTGGATGAATTGAACGATATGCTTTTGAATGAGCAGAAGCCGTATCTGCTGATGGGGTTTGGGCGATGGGGAACTGCAGACCCGTGGTTGGGAATTCCGGTTGCGTGGAGTCAAATTAACGGAGCTAAAGTCATTGTGGAAGCAACCTTACCGACCTTGCATTCGGATTTCAGTCAAGGGAGTCATTTCTTTCACAATGTTTTCAGCAGCGGTGTCTTTTATTTCAGCGTAGGAAACGGTCAGGAGCATAAAGTGGACTGGGAATGGTTACAAAGTCAGCCTACGATTAGGGAGACGAAACATGTCCGTCATGTGCGCCTGGCTAAACCATTGACCGTAAAGGTAGACGGTCGTCAAGGCAGGGGAGTTATTCTCAAATGACGGGACAATACGATATTAAAGCATTACAAGAGCGGGCAAAAGAACTCTTTTGTCTGTATCAGACTGAAGATTATTTAAGAGATTTGCGAGCACCGCTGGAAGAAGTTATGGCTAATGTTGCGCAGACTATACGCAACGGTTGGCAGCACCCTGATTTATGCACTGTGCGGATAACTTGCGGAGATTTGGTTGTGGAGACTGAAGGCTTTGTGGAAAGCCATTGGATGCTGTCCGCACACAGAGAATACGATCCGGAGACAAATTGCGCCATTGAGATTTCTTATCCGTCTTGGGATGAGGATGAAAGTCCTTTCCTGCCGGAAGAGCAAAGACTGTTGGAAACTATTGCCGACAGATTAAGTTACACTCTTTTACAAAGAGAAAATCTCGTTTTGATGCCTTCCTCTGCTTCCGTAAGCAATCCTCAATCAGATTGGCGAGTTATTATCAATCTGTTGATGAAAAGCGATCCGGACCAATATCAACGCATCGCGCGCAAGATGATGAACCAGCTTTCTGCCTTGGGAATTGAAGAAGCCAGAACTTTGCTTGCCAATTTCGGAGAGCATAGCAATCGCAAAGACGAAGATAATGTCTATGACACGAATCGTCCTTCCTATCGCGAAAATAAACAGCAGCTCAATCGCTTAATTCGCAAAGCTTTTGACATTGCCAGTCACTATTTGAGCGACAGCGAAATCTTTAATCACATTCAAACTTGGATGCAGGGCGAAAAAATCAGCTTTTTGGTGCAGGCTTTGGAGAATATGTCCTTTTCCCTGAATACGATTCAGGAAGCTTTGCACCGTTATCATAACTTGAATTTGGACAGTATAGACCTTCCGCAACCGACGCGGGACAATATCATAGTCTTACTTTTGCTGCGCTTCTTTACCGACCAATTGGAGTTCATTAATATCTCTAAACATCATTTGGATATTGATGATTTTGTTGATTTGGTGCGGAAAATCATTTTTCCGTCCAACAGTTACGGGAAATTGGGCGGAAAAAGTGCCGGTCTCTTCCTTTCCTACCATATTCTGCAGCGCGTTCAAGACAATAAATTGCATTTGAAAAATGTTAAAATGCCGAAAACGCGCTACCTGCTGTCCGATGCTTTGCACCAATTCCTCAATTTCAACGAACTGAACGAATTGATTGAGCAAAAATACAAATCCATTGAACAGATCAGAGACGAGTATCCGAACATCGTTCAAGTCTTCAAAAATTCCAATTTCCCGCCCAATATCGTCAGCGGCTTGGCTTTGGTTTTGGATGAATTCGGCAACAAACCTATCATCGTTCGCAGTTCCAGTTTGCTGGAAGATCGGGTGGGAGCAGTTTTTTCCGGCAAGTATAAGAGTTTGTTTTTGGCGAATCAAGGCAGCAAAGAAGAAAGATTGGCAGCATTGTTGGATGCGATAGCAGAAGTCTACGCCAGCACTTTCGGACCTGATCCGGTGGAATATCGTAAGGAGCGAGGCCTGTTGGATTTTCATGAAGAGATGGCTGTTATCATACAGGAAGTTGTGGGAACTCAGGTGGGGGATTATTGGTTACCTGCATTTGCGGGAGTGGCTTTCAGCAATAATGAATTCAGATGGTCACCACGCATTCAAAGAAAGAACGGTTTGCTTAGGCTTGTTCCCGGACTTGGAACCAGAGCGGTTGATCGTGTAAGCGATGATTTTTCCATTTTGGTTTCACCGGGTCAACCCAATCTTCGCGTCAATCTTTCCAATGATGAAATTTTACGCTATTCACCGCATAAAATTGATGTCATAAACCTGAAAACGAATACTTTTGAAACAGTGGATTTTGCTGATTTATTCAAACGCTTCGGTTCGGAATATCCTTATCTGGATAAGATAGTTTCCTATTACGAGGACGGCAATATAGTTTCCAAACCGATTATCAGTATTGATTTTGAGCATGACACTCCCGTAGTCACTTTTGACGGCTTAATCGGTAAGACTGATTTTATGCCGCGGCTCAAGAATATTTTGGATGAGTTGGAAGCGGCAATGGGTGTGCCTGTAGACATAGAATACGCTTTTGACGGAACCGATCTTTACATCTTGCAATGCAGAGCGCAAAGTTCCAGTCCGGAAAATCAACCTGCCGCCATCCCGAAAGATTTGCCCGCTCAAAATATCCTTTTTACAGCCAATAAATTCGTTTCCAACGGCCTTATTCAAAATATAACTCATGTGGTTTTAGTAGATCCGGATAAATATGCGGCTTTGGGTTCCGTCGAAGAAATGAAGCAGGTCGGGCGCATCGTAGGTCGGTTGAATAAAATTTTGCCGAAGCGAAAGTTTATTCTTATGGGACCGGGTCGTTGGGGCAGCAGAGGTGACATCAAACTTGGTGTCAGCGTAACTTATTCGGATATCAATAGTTCCGCTATGCTGATTGAAATTGCGCGCAAGAAAGGAAATTATACTCCCGATGTCTCATTCGGGACGCACTTCTTTCAAGATTTGGTAGAAGCCGGTATCCGTTATTTACCTCTTTATCCTGATGAAGAGAATGTAGTCTTCAACGAACAATTTATGCAAAATGCGGATAATATTCTGACTCAACTTTTGCCGGAAGCAGCGGAATTTTCTTCAGTCATTAAAGTGATTGACATCAATCAGGCAACGGGAGGGAAGCATTTGACGATTCGCATGAACGGGGATTTGGATGAAGCAGTGGCATATTTTACCGATGTAAGTTCCAAAGAAGCGGAATTGGTAGGTTTGGAAGAAGAAGAGCGAGCTGAAGAAAAGCATTGGGCTTGGCGTTTGCGCATGGCTGAAAGAATTGCTCATGATGCGGAGCGCGAGAAATTCGGCATCAAAGCTATGTATGTCATCGGCAGCGTGAAAAATGCCAATGCAGGTCCAGCCAGTGATATAGACTTAATTGTGCACACGGATGGCGATCCCGAAAAACGCAAACTGCTTGACCTTTGGCTGCAAGGATGGAGTCAATGTCTGGCGGAAATGAATTTCCTGCGCACCGGTTATCGCAGTAACGGCTTGCTGGATGTGCATTACATAACCGATCAAGACATTAAGGAAAAAACAAGTTTTGCCGCCAAAATTAATGCAGTAACGGATGCAGCGCGTCTGCTGAACGCTCAAAATTAAAATGGAATGCTTCTTCGTTACGGATTTGCACGGCGCTTCCGAAAAATATAAAAAACTGTTTCGGCATATAGAAAAAGATAAACCTGAAGCGGTATTTATCGGAGGAGACCTTTTAGCCCACGGTTTTTTTAACAAAGATAACGCATCTGCCGATTTTATTACAGATGTTTTGACACAAGGTTGCAGGAAGCTAAAAAGTCAATTGGGAAGCGCTTATCCTCATATTTTTATCATTATGGGAAACGACGACCCCAAAAGTGAGGAACCTCTTCTGCTGAAATATGATGAGGAAGGGCTTTGGCATTATTGCAATGAACGGAAAATTGAGTTGGACGCATTTACCGTTTTCGGTTATTGTTACGTGCCCCCTTCGCCTTTTCTGCTGAAAGATTGGGAGCGATTTGACATTTCTCGATTCGTGGATATAGGTTGCACCGCTCCTTCAGAAGGGTATCATTCAACAAAATTTTCTCTGACTGAAGTTGAAAATGCCACTATTGCCGAAGATTTAGCAAACTTAACACAAAACTGCGACTTGAGCAAATCCGTGTTTTTGTTTCATGCTCCGCCTTACGACACTGGTTTGGACAGAGCGGCTTTGGACGGTAAAAGTATTGATTACGCACCGTTGGATGTGCATGTGGGAAGCATTGCCATACGCAGATTTATTGAGGAAAAACAGCCGCTGATTACGCTGCACGGTCATGTCCACGAATCTTTTCAATTGACCGGCATCTGGAAACAAAACCTTGGTCGCACGACTTGCCTTTCCGCTGTCGGACTCGGCAAACCGCTCATTCTGATTAAGTTTAATCCGGAAAATCCTTCTGCCGCACAACGCTTAAGTATATAACAACTTCAGTTTTATCTGATAAGGGCAATTCTCCCGCGTTGAGTTTCTCCATTGGCGGAGGTAACCACATAAAAATACACGCCGGAACTGCATTTCTTCCTGTTTTTGTTTAAGCCGTTCCAATCAAAGCGTGCATATTCATTTTCCTGCAATTCAATTACCAAAGCGCCGGAAGCATCGAATATGCGGCAGATGTTTTTTCCTTTCGGCATTAATTGCGAAGGCATGTTGACAATACGAACAAAGCCGTCTTTTTCCGGAAAGAAAGGATTGGGGAAGGCTTTAACATGCCGGAGATGTTTTTCCGTATTAATTTGGATGCCTATTTCCATAGTGTTCAAGCCGTCCGGAGTTCCGATGAACAGATTTCCGGATAAGGGCTCATAACCGAAACAGGTAATGTAATTTGAAAGTAAAGGCGAATTGCCTTGATAGTAATTTGTGAAGCGTTCGGTTTCCGGATCGTATTTCGTGAAACCGTGTTCCAGACTTCCGATCCAGATGCGGTTGAAAGGATCAAGAAAAATAGCCGTAGGCGTCGTGCGAACACTGCCGAAAAGGCGTTCTTCATCTACATAATACAGAGTTTCATTGACCCAATTTCCATTGGTATAAATACGCCGCTTGATATCGGTATCGTATTTATACCAATCGGTGCCGTTCCACATAAACAACCCGCGACTGGTCGCAATCCAATTTTCCTCTTCACCGAACATATTATTTAAAGTAACGACCCCATAGACAACACAGTTGTTCAATTCCGACGGCGGAGGAATCAGCCAGTGCTCATTATTATTCAAAGGTAGCGAATTGTCGTTCCAAATCACCAGACGGTTGTCTGCATTGAGGCCGAAGAAATATCTGCTGCCGCTGTGATAAATATATGAGACGGATTGATAGACGCACGCGTTACTCGGCATCTGAAAAGTGCCTAAAAAAGCATAATTCTTGTCAAAAACAGTAATGCCTCCGCCGGAACTGGAAATAAGTATTTTCCCCACTTTATCAACATAAACTTCGGCAATAGTATTATTGATTAGTTGAGGGGTTCCGCTTTGGGCATCACTCCAACCTGTTTCTTCATTATAGTAGCGAATTCCCCGCATTGTATACCATTCCCAAGTGCTGTCTGCGTCATTGTATTTATAAGCACCCGGCTGCCAATGATTAGTATCCCAAACGGAATACCAACTCCCGAACCATTTGCAATTGTTTTTGTCCACTGCCAATCTTCTGATATTATTACTCGGCAAGGGACTATTATTTATTGTATAATTTTGCCAAGAGCCATTATACCAACTGCTGACGCCTCTGGTGCCCTTGCGTGTCATATCAGGTCCCATCCATCCGCTTCCGAACCACATTTTGTTATTGGCGTCGGTAATAATTTCGCTGATAGTTTGAAAGCCGATGCAGTTATCTTCTATATGGTAATCTTTCGTTGAGCCTTGCCAGAAAGTTCCTTCACCCCAAGAAGCATAAACCAGATATTGTCCCGGGAAACGGATTATTCTGTAAATGCTGGCATTCCGTAAATAGGTATCCAAATTGTTGTCTGCATTATTGTTCCCGATGATTACACCCAGCGGATTGGACTTTCGTTTTAAACTCATAGTATCTTCATTCCAGACGCCGTAGGATAGCATTATCCCGTCTCCGGAAGAAGCAAGTTTTACGGTAAATACGCTGTCTATCAATCCTCCCGCTGCTCTTGTCCAAGTATGCCAATCATTTTCAAAAGGATTTGCCTTGTGCCTGTGCACCGAAGTCATTGTATTCATTGCTATATAATCCGGATTTACGCTGATTGACAATACCGGAGCATTCGGCAAAGGACTGTTTGCGTAATTCCAATGACGCCAAGCAGTGTCAGTATCCAAAGAATCCGTATGAACAAAACTTACTCCTTCAGCGGTGGCACAATACAGGTAACCGTTATCGGACACAACAATGTCTTTGATGTCGTTGCTGATAAGTCCGCCGGAAGTATTTTCCGAGTTGTATTGATGCAGAAGCAGAGGAAAATAAACTTCCGGAAGGTAATAGAACTGACTGATGCCTTGATCGGTTGCAATATAGATGTAATTTGCATTGACGATAATTCTGCGGATTTTATTGGAAGGTAAGCCGGAATTGGTATCCAATGTCTGCATTCCGTTTGTTTTGATGATGGTAATGCCTTGATTGAAAGTTCCCGCCCATATATCACCGGTGCTTTCTTCATAAGCCAAACTGCGGATATCGTTATCAACCAAGCCGTCCACCGATGTAATGGTTCGCACATATTTCAGCGGGACAGTTTCCGAAGCAGGATTATTTGTCAGATCGTATTCCACAAGCCCGCCCCAAGTGGCACTGTAAACTTTATCCTGCGTCATTATGACATCGGTTACATTATTTGTGTTAGTATATGTGTGCCAGCGCTGTGCCGGCAAACCGGATATTCCAAACACCAATGCTGCAAGCGACAGGAAAGCACTCCCGACTGACTGAAGAGAGTTTGACCTTTGCGGAATACTCATAATTTTTGCCCCTTATGAATTAAATAATAACCCAAAATGATTAAAACCGCCATCAGCAAAACCAAAAGCGAAAAAAGAATTTTGTTGGAACTGAAGTAAAAACCGATAGCCGCCAATCCGAAAAGTGCGGTAATAAAATAAATGAGAAGGGCAATACTGCTTTGAGACAGTCCCAACCGCAAAAGATAGTGATGTAAATGAGATTTATCCGCTTTGAAAATGCTTTCGTGGCGAAGCGACCTTCTGACGACGGCTAAAAGCGTATCCAGCAAAGGAATCGCCAAGGCTATCACAGGCACCATCAAAGTCATTGTGGTAATTCCTTTGAAAGTTGCATTTCCGGCAGTGGCGACAGCACCGATATTCAATCCCAAAAGCAAACTTCCCGTATCCCCCATAAAAATTTTGGCGGGGAAAAAATTGTATTTGAGGAATGCCAGATTAGTTCCCAAAAGTAAAGCGGTGAGCACCAAAACCGGAGGATTGTGCCCCAAAAAACCAATCACCGCTAAAACAACGCTTACAATACAGGTAATTCCTGCCGCCAGACCGTCCAAACCATCGATTAAATTGATTGCATTCATTGTAATTAAAAACCAGATAAGCGTTACGGGAAGAGACATCCAGGTTAATTGAAAATCGGCACCCAAAGGATTGGTCAGATAGCAGACACGATAACCGGCAAGAAACATCAACACTGCAACTATGATTTGCCCCAAAAATTTATACCGCACCCGCAGATGAAAACGGTCATCCAGCATTCCGACAATTATGATTACGACGCTGATTCCCCCCAAAGCCAATAAATACTTTCCAAATTCTTGCGAAAGATTAAACAAGCCGATGATGATTTGCAGACAAACCAAGACTATGCCGATACTTAATCCGCCCGCAGTAGGCATCGGTTGTTTATGAATGCTGCGTTCATTGGGAACCGAGATAAATTCGTGCTTTTTGGAAAAACGAATATTGACGGGAACAAGCAGAACTGTGGCAATATAAGCAATAAGCAAAAGCAGCGGAAACAGCCAAAAGGGAAAACTTGTCATTTGCCTTCACACACATACAAACTGCGATAAGCTTGCACTAATTGATCATAAGAACACAGCATTTCCACCTTCTTTTTGCTCATAATTCCTTTTTGCTTCAAGTCTGCCTTTAAGTCAAGCATGTTATTCAATGCTGTTTCCAAAGCGTCTAAATCGTTCGGTTTAATAAGTATGCCGCAACTGTCATCCACAAGTTCACGCAACATAGGTATATCGGAAGAAAGAATAGGCAAACCTGCAGTCATCGCTTCTATAACGCTCAAAGGCATCCCTTCATAAGAGGAGTAAATTAAAAAGACATCCAACTGCGCCAAAATTTCCGCAGGCTCATCTTTCCAGCCGGGAAAAATGATCCGGTCCTGCAAATTATTGCTTACGACAATCTTTCGGCAGAGAGGGAAAAGTTCTCCGTCACCCGCAAAAATGAAATCGGCATCTTGTCTGCTTCGGCAAATGTGAATAGCGGCAAGAACCATCAGCAATATATTTTTTTCTTTGGAAAAACGGCACACGCTTCCGATAGTGACAATCTTTCCCATAGGTTTCCTTTTTGCCGCGGCTTGTTGAATGCGTTCAGTTTGTTCGGGAGTGATGGCATTGTAAATCGTGACTGCTTTTGCGGGTGTAATCAGTTTGTGCTGCAGGTAAAACAGGCGATGATAATTATTCACGAACACTACCTTATCGCAAAACTTGTCGGAAAATCTTTCCAGTTCCATATAGAAACGACGGGTGAGGCAATTTTGGTCAGGATGGATGGGAGAACCGTTGGAAGTATGTATCACCAGCGGAACTTTTGCTAAACGGGCTGCCAGCCTACCCAAAAATCCGGGTTTGGAAGAATGAGTGTGCACAATGTCAAAGTTTTCTTTGCGGCAAAGCCTGTATATTTCATAGAAAACGACAGCGTCCAAAGGTGAAATTTCATGCTTGAAAAAATACAGAGGATGATAAATATATCCGCGACGCTTGATTTCTCTAATCAAAGGTCCGCCCGGACGGCATGCCACATGAATTTCATATTCGTTTGGATCAAATCCCGACAGAAGAGTGAGCATAAATTTCTGCACTCCGGACATCAAAGGCAACAGCTGAATCTGCAAAATCTTCTTTTTTCCCATATTTTACTCAAAACTCCGGAGCGGAGTCACAATTCGGATAAGCGTTCGCACAGCATTCGGACTTGTCTGCCGCGTTCATATTCATAAGGAATTTGGTAAAGGTTCTCATCAACCGGTATGTTTTCAGTGAGCTCTTCCAGACACGAGCCGATGGCGTCAACATCGTTTTGCGGGCAAATTGTCTTGTGTCCGCAGCTGAGTAAAATTTTTGCGGCTTCACTATTTTTATCTGTTAATGCCAAAATGGGACGCCTGCAGCGTAAATATTCAAATAGCTTGCCGGGCAAACTCCAATTCGTTTTTTCGTCTCCTATGACCAAAAGCAGGATATCGGTATCCAGCATCAATTGCAAAGCTTGCTTATGCGGTTGTTGAGGAATGAAAACTACCTTGTTCGCAATTCCGCTTTGCTCGATTTCCGCATGAATTTCCGGAGGAAAATTGCCGACTAACCAAAACTCCAAATCCCTTTCCGGATAAGCGTTTTGGACTTGCTGAAACGCTTGCAGAAAAGATGTGAGAGACCTTTCTCCGTAAAGAGTGCCCAAATAAGTAATGCGGATTTTGCCGTCGGATTGCCTTTGCCGCTTCAAATCGATAAAATCGGCTTCATCATAACCGTTGTAGAAAGGAAGGATTTTAGCCTTCAGTTCACTTCCGAAATTTGCGGTCAAATCGTCTTTCATGGCAGAAGTGGAAGTAAGCACCAAAGCGGCTTCTCTTAAGCATTTCTGTTCCAATTTCTGCAACCTCTGAAATGACCGACCCTGATGTTGGAACACGAAATTATTGAGAGTCCAGTGGTCACGATAATCCAAAACGAGCGGCAATTTTCCGAAACGGGCAATTCTTTGGGCAGCCAAAATTGCGGAAAAAGGCGAGCAGGTTACCATAACCGCATCGTATTTATTTGTAAGCAAAGCTTTTTTGCCCGCTTTCACAGCAAAAGGCACCCAACCAATTTTATCGTCTATCGGGAAAAAGCTCTTGACCTTGTTTTTGGTTGAAGTGGAAGCAGAGCCGTAAATATCTTTTTTGCTAAAAGGCAGCAAAGAGTATATTTTATTCAAAAGATACAAAGGGTCGAAAGAAGCAGTGCGGAAAAGTCTGTCAGGAACGCATTCCGTAAGCAGAGTTTCGTCCTTGGAATGATAGAGAGTGTCGCGAATGGTGATAACATCAACCTTGCTGCCGTATTGACGCAAATATTTAACCAATTTGCACGGACGCTGAACAGCCGGACCTCCCAACGGAGGATAATAATACGCAAGCAACAGCAGACGGAGTGAAACGGCTTCCTGCATAAGTTTTTGACCCTTTAAGAATTCATCGTGTAATTTACGGCAGAAAGTAAAATCGGCTCAACCCGCGTCCAAAGATAATGCTCACGAATTAATTTGTGACTGCGTTCAGCCAATTCTTTCCTTTCTGCTTCCGGCATTTGCAGAAGTTTGTCAATGGCATTCGCAATATCCTGCTTGTGAAAAGGAACGCAATAGCCCAAATGATTCCGCGCGATAATTTCTTTCAGCTGCGGAAAATCATTTGCCACAACGGGAATTCCGACTGCCAAATATTCCAAAACTTTAAGCGGCACGGCTTTATTGTATCTTTTGCAAGCAGGATGCAGAACGGAAAGGCCAACTTTCACCTGACGCAAGATCGGACATACTTTATCGGGCGGAACAGCTTCCCGCCAAAAAACATTCGAATTGAGATTATGATCCAGCAAAAAAGCGAAAAACTTCTGCTTAAACGCTTCGGAACGAAAAGGACCGACAAACAAAGCCTTAAACATAGGATACTTCAGCCGCAGAATATCCACCACCTGCAAAAGTTTCAGGATGCCCCGTTCTTCAGTTAAGCCGCCTAAATAAATAGTGTCAAATTCTGTGTCCGGAAGAAGCTTTCCGACATTGCAGCCGTCAAGATCGTCCTTGAAAATATCAACTGTCGGATAATTCGGACAAACGATGCCGTAATGTGCCCGCAAAGCGGATTTTTTCTTCGGAGGCAAAACCGGTATTGTGTCTTCAGACTTTATTGCCTCCGGAACTTTTAAATTAAAGCGACGGAAGATATCTTCGTTCACGGCAAGAGTGAAGTCCATTTTTTCCTGCAGAAAGTGTTCCGCTAAAGAATAAATGCCCGATACGATTTGATTGAGAAGGAATCCATATTTTTCACCGTGCGCGGAAGCATAATATTCGTGAGCGTCATAAATCAGTTTGCACCCGATTTTTCTTTTTAGCAGTAAACCGACAAACATGGTCAAAGGCTCCACGCAGATGACCAAGTCCGGATGAAGTTTCAGCGTTTGACGATAGAGGCCAAACAGCCTCAGATAGGGATTCAGACCTGATACAATAAGGCGGATAGGCTTTGCTTCAGGATTTGAAGCTTCCCCATATTCTTTGTCTTCTTGCCAATTTTCCGTTAAACTGCCGAACCCTTTAGCACCCAAAATATAGACTCTTGCAATCTTTGCCAAACTCTTTCCCAATTTGTGATAAAGGCGCATATCATTGTTGCCGTGAGCGTTTGTGATAATACAGATAACTTTGGCGGCAGGCATACTTTTCACTCTTCCTGATTGCCGAGACGAATTACGGCAACGGTATTGGGTTCCACATCGGAAAAATAAACGGTTTTTCCTTCAATTCGCGCTTGAGCTCCTTCAATTTGACGAATGGCTAAATTGCCAGTATATTCAATGGCGAAGGAGGGCAAGGCATCGGGAAAACTGAGACTGAAGTCAAATTCGCTTTCATCAATAATCACTCTCCGACGCTTGTTCCACCAGTCAATTAATTCGTTCAAAGTGACGCAATACGCTTTTTCGGCTTTAACCAAAGCCAAAAGATAGGAATACAGCTTCGGCAGATAGGGAATGTCGTAATAATCGGCAACCGTAAAATCGGGACAAAACAAACCCTTCCTTCTTTGGCTAGCTTGTAAACTTTTCTTCAACATTTGCTTGGCGTCCTCCAAACTTACCTGATGAAATTTTCCCGTTTTCAGATTTTGATCGCGAAAACAAACAGGAATTTCCCAATGCGATGAACCTAAAGAATTTACCCAAGGTCGAAAAGGGAAAATCAAGCCGTGATAATATCCGTTCGTTTGAGAAAAACTTAAAGCGGACGAATACAGCGGCAATATCTTTTCCTGAAGCTCGCGAATTTTATTGTTTGCCAGATAGTTATGCTCCCGAATGCCTATTTCGTCTTTCTGCAATTGACGCAGCATTATCTGTTTTCTGGCCGCAAAAGTTTCCCTGTTCAGTTTGTCGTCAGTGAGCAAAAGCCCGATTTCATTTCCCTGTCGCAAGATGTTTTTAATCTCATCCTGCAAATCAGCATCCTCCAAAGAGTAATCAATTTCGGGAGTGCGTTCGGCAGCAATAAACCAAGTTGAGCGCAGATTTTGTTCTCTTTCAAGAGCGAAAATTTCGCTAAAATTCCAGTAGAATTCAGTATTGGTGAGGATAAATTTCAGTTTGCTCCAAAGATTGCGGAATAATTGCTTCCAGCGTAAAGTGACACACAGAATTAAATCGTCAGGAATGGAAAAGAGCATGCTATTGAAATCCCATTTTTGTAGGTCGTCAACCGAGTGAGTTAAGGCGGCAGCCATGCTTTGAGCCTTGGGCCAATAATGTTTTTTGACGATATATTGTCCTTTGGCTTTGGCTTGTTCCATAATCAGATTATCCAACAGCCAGAGAAAATTATCCAAATAAGGGGTGTCTTTCCAAGGGTAAAAAATACTGGAAGTTTCGGGATAACAATCGTTTGCATCGCGTGTCGGATCACAATCCTCTTCCCGATTCGCTAAATGAAAAAAGATATTTCCCGGTAAATCAAAATTTATTTTGCAGGCAAAAATATCAAGTTCCACATAATTTTCCGCCGGATAATCAAATTTCTTTTCCGAAATGACCGGAGTGGGAGAGAACATTTTGATTTCCCGCACCGCTTTTTTCAATTGTTCCGCTGTAAAACCCTGCGCTTCATACAAACGCGGATCGCACGGAATGAAAATATTGATATGTTCGCGGGAAAGAGCTTGCAACTCCTGCAGAGTGGGTTCAATCAATCCGTAAAGCAGAAGGATGTCATGTTCGCGCAAATTAGCCGGAGCCTGAATAAAGCGATGACTGAGCCCCAAGGTCTCAAAGATATAGTCAAACGCATACTCAATTGCCAGCGTGTATTTCTCTAATTTGTAATCAATTAGAATAGCAATCATGACAAATCTAATCCTTTCCCGTAATAAAATCCCTTGCTCTTGCAAAAAGGATTAAATGTCAAGGGAAAGATTAACGCTCAAGCAGGCCGCTGTCCTGTAGAGTATTTTTATTCATAAGGGGAAAAGAATTATTTAATCGGGATAGAACTTTAGATAAGTATTAATCAAAGCTTGTCCCAATCGCTGATTACCCAGTTCGTTTAAATGTCCGTTTCCGTGTAGTTGCAACTCCTTGTCTAACAAAGGGCAAGAGATGTAATTAATACCGTTTTGTCTGCATAGGGTATCCAAATCATGATTGAAATCTTGATCTTCCGTTATGGAAATGAGAATAAAGTCATTCTCATAAATACTATCAAATTGCTTAAGACAGGAGAGTAATTCCTGCGAAACCTCTAAAGTATTTTTATTGGCACTATTCGGTATTTCCTTCTCTGAATTGTTCGTTTTTCCTTTAGTGCCATTAGCAAGCAGAGCGAAATAAGAGAAATTATTGCGGAGCAGAGTTTGCAGTTTTACCGTTTTACTGTTGTTAATAGTTCCGAATTGGTTATCAGGTTGGAAACAGAATGGTTTTGGATGTCTGCTGAACCAATCTGTATAGTCTTTTTCTAAAATCAAGATTACTTTTTGGAAATTAATCCGTTTCTTGAAATAGAGCAGTCTAAACCAAGAATCATAAGGATCATGACCACTACAACCGAGGTTAAAAACTGCAATATCAGCAAATCTTTTTTTCAGTTGTTCTTGAAAGATTGATGTAGCAATGTTTTTCGGTTTTACTTGCAGAGCCTCAACATAAGAAGAGCCTAATACTGCAATTTTTTGTGGTGAGTTTAGCGAAACATCAGATCCGGGTAAACCGAGATTATTTCTTGTAAAAATATGATTTCCGCTTTCAACATTCCAATATTTTGTATATGGTTTCCAAATATTAGTCCAATAATCTCCGCCTCTTCTATAATGCACTTTATAACTTAAACCGTAATAGGGATATTGAATAACATATCTGATAAACAATTCGCTTAGCAAAAAAGCAAAAATAAAAGCTAAAATAAAAAGAGAGATTTTTTTCATATAGTTTATCTAAACCACCACCAGCCTGCAGTTACATAGACAAAGGTAAGAGCCGTACTGCAATATTTAAACCAAGGTTTGGAAACAAAAGCAATCTTTTTCTTGTGAGCTCTTTTGAATAAATTCCAGCATTGCAGAATTGAAATGCCGACGCCGTGCCAAATACCCCAAATTACATAATGCCAAGCCGCGCCATGCCAAAGGCCGCAAAGTCCCATAGAAATTACGGGAACGCAAAAGATCAGCCAAAATTGATTGGTTTTACCTTGCGAAAGAGGGAAGAAAAGATAGTCCCGTATCCAATCCGATAAAGAAATATGCCATCTGCGCCAGAATTGACTTATATTTGGTGCCAAATAGGGTTTATTGAAGTTTTCCATAATCTTCAGACCGAATAGTCGAGAAGAACCGATGGCAATATCACTGTATCCGGCAAAATCAAAATAAATTTGAAATGAGTATCCGAATAAAGCGGCAATTCTTATCAGGGCGGAATAGTTGGTTGGATTTTGCCATACAGGATTGATAAAATAGCCTAACCAATCAGCTAAAATTAACTTTTTGGCTAAACCGTAAACAATCCTTTGAAAGGCAATTTCTAAATATTCCGGTTTAAATTTCTCCGATTTAGCCTCAAGTTGAGGTTTCAACCTTTCAAATCGTTCTATGGGTCCGGCAACAAAGATGGTAAAAAGAGAACCGTAACAGGCAAAATCGAGTAATTTTCCTCCGGAAACAATTTTCCAACGAATGTCCGTCAAATAGCTGATATACTTGAAAGTGATGTAAGAAATACCAAGCGGAAGTGCTAATTCTTCAAAATGAAAAACGGGCAGAGCATGCAAGAAACTCAATAAACTGTTAATTGTGCCTGTTAAAAAGCCCAAATACTTAAAGATAATTAAAACTGCCAATAAACCCAAAACACCGATTGTATGAGCCAAACCGGCATGTTTTCCCTTTTCCATCCAATAAGCAATAAAATAAGTAAAGAGCGTAAGTCCGATTACAACATAAACAGCTTTCTGATCAAAATACCAAATGAAGCCTAAACTGCAAACAGTCAAAAAAGCTGTCCGCATCCACCGCTTCGGCAACAGCCAATAGATTACTGCAGTTACAATTAGGAAGGGGAAATAGTAAAGATTGGTGAACATATATTAAAATTGATTAATAATATCAACCATTTGGCGCACGGTATCAAAGCTTTCTACGGTAATTTTGGGTGCGGGAATCATTTTACCGAATTCCTTTTTAATAAAACTCTGCAATGAAACCAGGGAAAAGCTGTCAATTAAACCGCTGGAAATTAATTTAGTCTCCGGGGTGATCTCAACATCGGCGTCAGTGACAAATTCATGCTTAATAAAATCAATCAATTTTTCTTCCATTTTATTACTCCTTTATAGTTAAATCTGGGTTTTTTCTTAAAAAGCGGCATAAAAGAAAGGATTGCTTTCTACCGCTATTATGTTGTGAAGAGCCGCTAAAGCTATACTGAGAAAAAGAAGAGTGAATAAAAATAGGTATTTGAGAAAAAAAAGAAGGGACGGCCTGGTTTTTATTTTCCTGATTATTTTTTGCATTTCTTATTTCTTTACCCTTTATTAAGTTTTTTCATTTTTCCTTTTTTGAATTTTTTGATATTTTGTCAAGCTTGATTAAGCACCCTTTGTATTTTTCTAATAGTATTAGATATTTCGTAAATTAAATATTGTCTTTAATAAAAGTGAAAACAATAAATATTGATCCTGCCATTCATCTTATTTCTTGCTTTATTAGTTACGGTAGTGATGCCGCGGTGTCTCTGGGATTTTTTCCCAGAGACTCCTTGTTGTTCCACCATAACTATCTTAGTTGGATAAGAGTATTTTCTTTATCTTCTTTTGTTTTTTGGCTTCGAATTTTAGCATTAAAAAAACTGAGAGTTTCTTCGGTAGCCCTTAATTTATTCGGTATTAATTAATAGAGGGCGATTTTTTGTAGGTAGGCGAAGAATTCGTAACAGATTGATAAATAAGCTAAAAGAAGCCAAAAGTGAAATATATATCCGAAAAGGAGGATAAAATAAAATGAAAGCTAAGGTAAAATTAGCTTTGCCGGGTTTTGCCGGACAGATGGATGATATGATCATCTATTACAATCCCAAACTCAATAAACTAATAGCAAGAAGAAAAGTCACTCCGAAAAAAGTCCCGGCGAATAATGATTTCATTGCCTTGGGTAAGTTGCAGAAAAGTTTAAATCTTTCCGAGGGCTATATTGAAAATTGCCGCCGGTATATTGATCTTTACAATCAGAAAAACCGGCGTTACGGGAAAGCAATGTCGTCTTGGAACAATGTCTTTATCAAAGTGATGATGAAAATGAAGTTAGCATATCCGGAAGTTAATTTTGATACTCTCACCCGTAAAGATATCATTAGTCATGATTATCCCTGCAGGACTATTGCCAAAGCAGTGGAAGCAAATCTGCTGGAAAAGGTGAAAGGCTATGAAAATTTGAATAAGGAGATGTAATATAGTTTTTTAAGGCTGTGGGTAACAGATGTTTCGGAGTTCGGAATTTCCTTCCCCATCAAAAAATTAGATAGTCAAAATGGAATTCCGGACTTCGGGATCAAGGCTTTAGAATAAAGTAATTATCTTTCGCTAAGGTCAAAATACAGAGTATCAAAAATGAAGGTATAAGAAAAAAATTATTGACATAATCAGATTAATTTCAGATAAAGGAATTAAGAGCTTTTAATGAGGTCAGATTACTGAATGGCATACTTCATAAAAATATATAACATTATGAATGAATATAAGTCTGGTATAAAAGCAAAGAGTTATAATATTCGTAATGAAGCATTGTTTGCCATAAATCAAATTAACTTAATGTCATAGTTGAAGTTGAGAAGTATTTATTAAAAAAATACAAATCTCATTAGAGCTTAGTTTTTAAGGCAGAAATTATTCTGCTGATTATCTAATCGGTTATATTGTTCAACTTGGTCTGATTGTGGCTGTAAGTTATGGGGCGAAGCTGTAAGCAATATTATGTAAATGAGAAAGAGACGGATTTACATATAACAATGTTCCCACATCGATAGAAAATTATGGATAAAGAAATAAAAAGACTGGTAGTAAAATGAACATTAATAAGCAAAAATTTTTCCTGCCTATTTTATTACCTGTGTTGGTTCTGCTTGTCTTTGGCTGCAGCAAAAGCACTGAAGGTAAAGACGGGAAATTAAGCGGGACGGTAATTTTAAATAACGATACCGGCAATCCTGCTTACGATCCCGTTGATTATTCCGGTGTAACGGTTGCTTTATATAAACCTGCCGAATTGGATACTACCTTTGTCAGATTGAATAATACCTATCCAAATTTAGGTGTTCAGGTTTCTCAAGAGACAGAATTTGACCATCGTTTGCAAAATCCGGTAAAAGTGACACAGACATCAGGCGACGGTTCTTTCTCCCTGAGCAATATCAAACCCGGAACCTATAATCTGGTTGTAATGAAGGAAGGATGGGGCGTCCGATATCTTTATGATGTAGATATTCAAGACGGTGATAATGAAATCAAAAGCAAAATTTGCCCTCAATTGAAAGCCAATAATATAGAGCTTTATCCTGCTCTGAGTCTGAGCGGAGTTATAGCGGAAGCATTCAGTTTTAAAGCCGGGCACAGCTATATTATTAAGAATAACTTAACCTTTTCAGGCGATGTAACCATATATCCTACAACTAATATTTGGTTTAACCCGAATGCCGGGATAACCTGCGTCGCTTCATTAAACATTGAGACTGCAAATCCCGGCTTTTTCTTAGTTACTTCCGCTGATAGCATGTATATTTCAAATAAAATTTTGCCCTCACAGATCAGACGCTGGAACGGTATTTCTTGTTATCAGGGAATTCAGATTGGAAACAATTCTATACAAAAAGCAGTAACGACCTTTTCCACTAACGGTTGGACTTTGCAGACAGCGGGTATTCAAATAAATGACATGGTGTTTAAATATTGCGGCAGCGGATTACAATTTAGCAATATAAATGATGTTACCGTTTCCCGTTGCAATATAAGCTACTCAGACAGCACGGGATTATGGGGTATTTCATTTATCCAGTGTAATCAAACAGAAATTAATAATAGTATTTTTATTAATAATGCAATAGCTATAAGTCAAGATACAAGCACTGAAGCGAATGTCAGCAATTGTTATTTTTTTCATAATTCAGTTAGAGATATATTGAACTCCTACGAAACTACAGGATTAGTGGAACATTGTGATTTTATAGCTTCCAATACATGTATAGAAACGGCCGGTAATAGTAATACAACTATACAATACTGTAATATTCAAGGGATAATCGGTATTCTAAATACAGCTTATGTAAGATGGAGACCGTCTTGGTTTACCGCAAATTATAATAATCTTAATTGTTCTCAATATGCTGTTAAAGCACGAGGTAGGTTTTATGAAATTGAAATTCATAATTGTGAACAAAACTATTGGTATACGACAAATACTAATGAAATTGATGAATTGATTTGGGATATGCATGACGAGGATCCTAATGAGCCTGCGTATGAAGAATATATCGGCGTTGTTGATTATCTGCCCTATAGAACAAGTAGAGTTGCTAATGCGGGGTGCCAACTATGAAAAAGCATTTATTACCAAAAAAAATAAGAAATACAATTGTAACTCATATACCTGAATATTGGCTCAAGTCTTCAACATTCAGGAAGACCTATCGATTCCTAGAAAAATCGGAATTCTGGAGCAGTGAGCAAATTAAAGAATACCAATTAAAGAAATTAAAGGAAATAATTTCGCATGCTTACAATACCGTTCCTTATTACAAGAGAGAATGGGACAAAATAGGATTTAAGCCTGAGGATATTAAAGTTCTGGAGGATATCAAAAAAATCCCTTTATTAAATAAGGAAACTGTCCAAAAATATGAAGATGAATTCATTTCCAATTTATATAAAAAAGAAAATCTACAGCTAATTTTTTCAGGTGGTTCAACCGGAGTACCGGCAACTTATTTTGATGAAAGGGATATTAATGGTATTGAGAGAGCTTTTATCTATTCACAATGGAAGAGAGTCGGTTATGATGTTCATAAAGTAAACAGAGTTGCTATGTTAAGGGGTTTAAGGCCATCTCATGGTATTTATGAAATAAGAGGTAATAATCTAATAATGTCTTCTTATTTTGATCAACATACTGATTTACAAGAATATATTGATATTATACAGAAATTCAATCCTGACTTTCTTCATGTTTATCCCTCATCCATATTTATTTTAGCGCAATTCATTTTAGAAAATAATATTAAAATTAATTTATCTAAATTAAAAGCTATTTTATCAGCATCAGAAAATCTTTACAATTATCAAAAAGAGATAATCCAAAGAGCATTTGGAGTGAGAGTGTTTGATTTCTATGGCCATTCAGAGGGAGCTTGTCTGGCGGGAGAATGTGAAATTAGTTCTTTGTATCATATTTTCCCTCAATACGGTTATGCGGAAGTGCTGGATACACAAGGAAATGAAGTTTTGGGTCAAGACGGCAAAGGGGAATTAGTAGCAACAAGTTTTATACGTAAAGCAATGCCTTTGATCAGGTTTAATACGGAAGATATAATCATAACTACAGCGGAAAGGTGTTCGTGCGGTAGAAATTTTATGGTTTTTAAAGATGTGGAAGGCAGGACTCAGGATTATTTAGTTACAAAAAAGGGTAGGCTTATTCCGGGCAACGTATTGTTGCCTTATGAAGTATTGAATATATTTGATAACACACTTAAATATCAATTTTATCAAGATAAAAGAGGATATTGTAAATTTATTGTCGTAAAAAAACCGGGTTATACATCTTTGGATGAAGAGAATATTCTAAGGGAATTAAGAAAAGAATTGACAGATGATATGCAGATAGAAATTGAATATGTAGATGAAATACCACGAACCTCGAGCGGTAAGCATATGTTTTTAAGGACAAAATTAAAACCATGGTTAGAGCAGTTCAAAGAAGAAGGTTGAGCGTAAGCTTGCTAAAAAGCATGATATATAATGTTTAAGCACATGTATAGGGCCTAAGATATGAATGCAAACTATGATTTATTAGTAGAAGCCAAGAATTTAGATAAGAAGAATGAGCTTGCCATTCCCAAAAGCTATTTTTCCGTCCGGCAAGATATATGGAGTGAGATAACTATTTTTTGGATATTATTAGCACCTATAGCTTCTTATATTGCAGAGAAAGTTTGGCAGCTTAGAGGGTTAACGGTTGTTGGATGGGGTATTGCTATAATAGCTTTATTTTCTTCCTTATTGAGATATAGTAAACTTAAAATCTCACGCTATTTTTTGCTGTCAAGTATATACTATTTAGCAACAATATTGATTCCAACCTTATTCGGAACTAATTTTAAAATTATTTTCAACACAGATTTATTACTTTGTTTGGGATTGCTAATTTCTGCTAATGCTTCTATTTCTACAAAAATTTATAAGCAAGCTTTAAAGTGGATAGTAGCGTTGATAATTGTTAGTGTCGTTGTAATCATTATTCAGCAATTCTATAATCCATTATTTATGGTCAGTGATACAGTATCAGAGAACTTTACTTGGGAAAAATTCAGTAATTTTCAATACAGGCTTCCTTCTATTTGGTCTTATATTAATCCAAACGAGACTTCCGGTTGCTTTTATATTATGGCTCTTTATGCTATTTTGTTGGGTTATATGATAGAGAGAAAAATAAATGGATGGTTGATCGGGTTATTATGCGCCTCAATTTTAATTTATGTTGTTTTGACCAAGACTAGATATATTATAATTGTTTATTTAATTATAAGTTCAATGATTTATCGTCTATTAAATCGCACCGTTAACCAGATAGCAGTGTTAACGGTGCTTTTTCTATGTATAATTTTGTTATTATATTCCGGCTTTCCACTTTTGGATTTGGTTCAATACAGATATTTAGATAAACAAGTAGGTGGTATAGTATATGGGTCTTTTGGAGCCAGGACGAGTAGTTGGGATGCTTTTACAAAATATATCGGTTCTGCATGGCTGTTAGGAATAGACATGTCCAAACAAGCAAGTGATTATTATAATTATTTAGGACGGAGCACTGGTCAGAATCTTTTGGGAATAGTCTACCCTCTTATTACTTATGGAATTATCGGTTCTATCTGGTATTATCTGCTGCTCTTCTTTTTATTAAGAGATTCTTATAAAATCGGCAGGGAATCCAAGAATTATGGTTTTTTTGTTTTGTTTGTAAGTTTTATAGTTACAGGATTTGCTAATGGAACGCCTTTAGGTAATTTAAATATTATAATGGCAATAATGTTTATGAAATATTATCAGGATAATATCATAGGTAATAAACGAAATTTATTGGTGCAAACATATTAAAGAATAAATGGTAGTTATTTATGGTTCAATTGATTTTATTTAATGCCAGTTATAATATTTATTACTAATTTCATAGGGACTTTAACATTTTATAATAATAGAATTATAAATAAATGAGAGCTTAATTGGATTCATTTTTCAATTCCGTATCTATAAGAAAAATTATTAAACAACTCAGGCTATCTGGTTCAGAACGTAGTTTAAGAGTTAAAAAGAATGCTTATTTATCTTTTATTTTGATGATCTTATCTAATTTGGTTTCTTTATTGTTTGTTCCCGTAGTAATAAATTGTATAACTCCTGTGCGATATGGCATTTGGCTGACGATAACCTCTTTTTTAAGTTGGTTTACTTTGATGGACTTAGGCATTGGATTTGGGTTAAGAGTCAAATTAAGTAAAGCTTTAGCAACAGGGGATACTGAAAATGCCAAAATGTTTGTTAGCTCAGCCTATTACAGTGTTTTTTTTATAATTATTTTACTTTTCTTAATTTATTTGTTTTTACGTCCGGCTATTAATTGGGATAGAGTTTTTAATGCTCCTATGAATATGCGATATGAGTTAGATAATTTGATGCTGTTTGTGTTCTTGTTTTTTATATTAAGATTTGTATTTCAATTAATTAACTCAATTTATGTAGCATATGGCCAGACTGCAATGGCGACATTGAATAATTTTTTAGGCTCTTTATTATCTTTGGTAATAATTTATTTTTTATCCAAAAAAATTAATGTATCATTATTTTGGATAGGATTTATATATAGTATTACTCCGCTTATAGTATATCTAATAGTTTCTATAATTTTTTTTTGGAAACATTCTTCTATAAAACCAAGTTTACATTATTTTAAGTTATCAACAGCAAAGTCAATGTTAAATTTAGGCGTTTTAATTTTAGCAGAGGGATTTTCATCTATTATTTTAAATTCATCAACGAATCTCTTTATTGCTCATTTAGCGTCACCTGCGGACGTTCCACCCTACAGTATAACTCATCGTTTATTCGGATTATTTATCTCTGTATACGAATTGGCGACTGTTCCTTTACTGCCTGCTTTTGCAGATGCATACTTCAAAGGGGAGTTGAAGTGGATAAGAAAAGTAATAAAAAAGATGAATTATATTACTATTTTAGCAATAGTCAGCGTAATGATAGGAGCGGTATTTATAAAACCTTTTGTTCATCTATGGCTGAAAGGAAAGGTGGAAGTTCCATGGTCAATTGTAATCTTATTGGCAATATATACTATCGTGCGTTTGTTATGGAATGTTTATATAAAATATTTGAATGGTATTGGAATGATCAAAGAGAGGATTATATTTGTAATTATTGGTACAGCTTTGTATATACCTCTTATAATTTTGTTGGGTAAATTCCTAAAATTAGGGATTGTTGGATTATTGATGGTTCAGATTGTGATTAGTGTTGCGAATGTTATTTATTTCCCTATTTTATATAGGAAATCTATGCGAAAAAGAGAAATGGAATTGGCAACGACATAATGTTTGCAAATATTATAGAATATTAAGGTAGCATCAGGTTTAAGGTAAAATAAGAATAATTTATCATGATTATATATAAAAGGATAAATAAATGTTGCCTTCATGCAAATTCCTTCTTGAGGAGAATTCTTGAATTTAACCGTAAGTTTCTAGAAATATGGTTAAATTCCGTGAAAATTTGCGGTATAAATATATTATGTCCTTTTATAGAAGCAGATGACAAAACAAAAGAAGAGATCCGGATTAATGCGGATGCTATAGTAAACGGACAATATAGAATATTTAATAAAGTCTATGACTTCAGTCACAGAATACCCTGGAATTCAGATTTTGAGTCTGGGTTTAATTGGCCTAAAGGGTTGTTTTGCAGGAAATATATCCAAGTAGAATTAACTAATAATGCGGATGTAAAATACCCGCGTGAACTCAGCAGATTTCACCACGCTCTGATTTTGGGGCAAGCTTATTTACTTACTAAAGAGAAACAATATTATATAAAATTCAAGCAGGATGTTTTGGATTGGATAGAAGAAAATCCTTTTATGAAAAGCATCAATTGGGGCTGCACACAGGATGTTTCCATCAGAGCCGTAAATTGGCTTTGGGCAATTGCATTTTTTGCTGAAGAATTATCAATGGATCATGTGTTTAAACAAACTATTGACAGAAGCCTCTATCAGCATGGTTTCTTTATCTATATGTATCCCGAAAAATCTATATATAACAATCATAATCATTATATATCAGATTTAGTGGGGCAAATATATTTAGGATTGTATTTCAAGAAGGATAAGCATGCACAAAATTGGCTGAATTGGGGCATAGAGGAACTATATCGTGAAATCAGATATGAGATTCTTCCCACGGGACCGTCTTATGAGAAAAGCACTAATTATCATCGTTTTGTTACAGAGATGATCTTTTCAGCTCTTATTCTTCTGCAAAAAGAAAGATATGAAATTCCGCAGGATATTCTTTTCCGAGTAGAAAAAATGCTGGAATTTATCATGTATTATATTAAGCCTGACGGAAATGCTCCAATAATTGGAGATCAAGACGACGCAAGATTGCATCCTTTTTCTTTAATCAGTAATTTGGATCACAGGTATTTACTTTGCTTGGGAGCAGTGTTTTTCCAAAGAGGGGATTTTAAATATCACGCAAAGAGGTTTTATTCTGATTGTTCCATTCTGTTAGGGGAGGAAGGTTTTTCCCGATTCAACGATTTGCAGCCGGATACTCGTCCTCTTTCCTCCAAAGCTTTTCCTGATGCCGGTTTTTATATAATTAGAGATCAAGACAATTATATGTTTATTAATAACAGCGGTAAGAGCAAATACAATGAACTGGGAGGAGGAACACATACCCATAGTGATTTGCTTTCCTTTGAATTATATATGGGGAATAAGACTTTTATTATAGATCCGGGCTCATATATTTATTCGGGTGATCCTGATATGAGAATGCATTTCAGAAGTACCAAAATGCATAATACGATAACTGTAGACGATCAAAATCAAAATACGATTAAAAGAGATGTTCTTTGGGATTTTGAACGAGATGCAAAACCACATACATCTAAATGGCAGAATACTGACGATAAAACTATTTTTGAAGGTGAACATACAGGTTATCTAAGACTTAAACAACCGGTTATTCATCGTCGTTATATAGAATATGATTATGCGGAGAAATATTTTCTTATTAAAGATATGATAATTGGGGAAGGAATTCATAAAATTGATTTATATTTTCATTTTGATGTCGGCATTGATTTAATTATAGGTGACAAAAGAGTTCAAACTAATTGCGAAGACGGATATGACATTGAATTGAATTTTATTTCTGGAAGTCAGATAGTCATATCCAAATATGAAGATTTTGTATCGAAAAGCTATGGGATGAAAGCTAATGCGAATGTGTTACAAGTAGAATTAGTAATTCAATGTCCAGTTATTATTAATACATTAATAAAAAGAGTTATATAAAATTATATTTATCATGTAATATACGTTATTATTTTTCTAAATATATAAGTGGTATATTAATTTTTATTGACGACATACTTATATAATTTGTTTTAATTCAAATATTAAAAGCAAGATCAGCATTTCTAAACACAATGTTCTGATGGTTTAGTCATTTGAGTATAGATAATTCTGTTCCTGATCATTTCACCCAAAGTAGATGTCTTTTTAGATTACGCAAACCAAGATAGAAAATAGGGACATAGAAGAATTAAACATAAAAAGATGCAACATGTATTTTTATCTTCTGAAACAATTAATTCCTGAGTGAAAATATAAAATGTAACTAATTAATGTTCTTCTTGCTTAACAATCTTTAATATATTATATTTTATTTAGAAGGATTTTTATGTCTAATATTATCAGATATTATATATTCGGAAAATATGATTATGTAATTGAATCTCAAGTTATGAATTGGGTTAAAGTTATTCCCAATGAAAATATTATTACAATATATGTTAGTATTATAAGTAATCCCCAAAATAGACTTTCTGCAACGGAAATAGCTAAGATCCAAGAAAGTATTAATAGTCCTTACATTGAATATATGCAATATAGGTATCCGATTATTAGAGAAATAGGTTCTGCCTTGTTGATTTTGAAATTATATTTACGTAATTTTACTAAATATGACAAGATGATCTTTCAATCACGAAGTTGTATTTTAGGCTTTACAGCTATTCTTTTGAGATTCTTGCCCAAAGTTACTTTTATTTTTGAAGCAAGAGCTTCCGGTGTCATAGAATTCAAAGATTATAATAAATCGCAATCTATAAAAATGAAATGGCAATTGAGAAAACTTCAGTTACTGGAAAATTTATATTTGCGAAATGCAGATAGGATAATATGTGTTTCAAATAAACTAAAAGAATATTTTTTATATAGCTATAATTTAAAACAAGAGCAAAAATTTGTTGTAATTCCCGGAGTTGCAGACGCAAACATGTTTTATTTTGATTCGAATTTGAGATGTAAAATGCGAGAAGAATACAAAGTTGAGCAAAATATAATATTTTTATATTCCGGAGGATTGTATTTGCCATGGCAGATGCCTGATCGTATATTTAATTTTTTCGAAAGATTATATAACTTAAATTCCAAATCATTTTTTGTTGTTCTTACAAAACAAACAGACATGGCTATATCTTTTTTTAAGAGGCACAATATACCAGATAATGCATATATTACGATGTTTGTTTCCCAAGAAGAATTGAATCAATATTATAATATGGCCGATTACGGTCTTCTTTTCAGAGAAAACAAACCGACTAATAATACTGCTTCTCCTACAAAATTTTCTGAGTATATTCTTTCCGGATTACCTACTTTAATTACCGAAGGTATAGGAGATTTTTCAGAATTTGTTGTTCAAAATAATTGTGGTTATCTATTAGCATTATCTCAAACAGAAACTGATAATATTGGATTTCTTTTTGACAATAAATTTTCAAACCATCAAAGAGAACAAATTGCTGAAATAGGATATAAAGCTCTTTCCAAACAATCTTATTCTTCAGTCTTAATGGAAGTTTTGGGTGTTATATAAAAGTAAGATTTATGGGAACAATTGGCTTTATTAATTTACAAATTTATTAATAGATATTTATGTCGAAAAAACATTGTTTATTTTAAAATAAAATGTATTTATAGATTTTAATTATAAATATAATAAAATATAAAACTTTAAAAGGAGATTAAGTAATAAAATACAGGATCATTCTTTATCAGGAGCTTGGTATGGTAATGATATAACCTGGCGAATGGTGATGGATCTTAATCTGATTGCAAAATATGGTATAGCTGATGGAACAATCTCTAACTTTAAGCAAAGATCAATACTCTATATCTGTGATGAAATTATCGGAGGACAAGGTGACGGTCCCTTAAATCCCGAACCCTTACCTTTAGATTTTTTAATGCTGTCCGAAAACCCTGCTTTGATGGATATTCCTCTTTCATATTTAATGAAATTTAATCCGGATAAGTTACCATTGCTTAGAGAAGCAAGGGACTTAATGATAAAGGATGAAGCGGAAATAATCTTTAATAACCAGACGCTAAATATGAGCGATCTGGCTAAATTTTCAGTTGATACAATTGCTCCCCTCGGTTGGATAAGGTATTTAGATAATATTATCTGAAAGGAAATAAATATGATAATATTACATAATTTTTTCCCTGGTCGGATGCATAAGTTTGCATTAAAATATTGTGATATTTTAAAAGCTAACAATATCCCTTTTAAGATAGTAGATTGTCATGATAGTGATTTTTTGAATCAGGTTAAACAGGCTGATTTATTTATCTATTTTTTGGGTCAATCACCTATGCATCTTCAGCAGCAAAAGGTATTAATTAATATAGTTGATAAAATTCTAAATATTCCTTGTTTTCCTGATTGGAATACATCTTGGCATTTTGATGATAAAATAGCAGAATATTATCTTCTGCACTCAAATGATTTTCCCATAGCTGAGAGTTGGATTTTTTGGGACAAAGAACAAGCAATTAATTGGGCAAAAAAAGTTGAATATCCTGTTATCTTTAAACTAAAGGGCGGTGCAGGTTCTCTGAATGTAGTCAAGGTCGATAGCCAAGATATGGCCTTTAAGCTTATTAATAAGATGTTTAGTAGTGGAATTCCAAGCGGAAGAATACCCCACGCTAACCTACATTCAACTTACAATAAAAATTATAAGCGAATGCTAAAAAATGAGTTAAAATACTCTTTATATAAATTGGGTATTAGATATGGGCAGACTGAGAATTATGAACGTCAAAGAAGATATGTCTTTTTTCAAAAATTTCTTCCCAACAATAATTATGATACAAGAGTAACAGTTATCGGTAATAAAATCTTTGCCTTCAGAAGAATGAACAGACCTAATGATTTCAGATCTTCCGGTGGTGGAAATATTGATAGTTCGCCTGAGAAAATTGATTTAAAAGTATTGAGTATTGCATACCAGATATCTCAAACCCTTGGTTTTCAGACTATGGCTTATGATTTTCTAAAAAATGAAGAAGGTAATCCAATTATTAATGAAATAAGTTGCCAGTTTGCTGATTGGGCAATATATGATTGTCCTGGTTACTGGGATGAAAGTTTAAACTGGCATGAGGGTCATTACTGGCCACAATATATACAGCTGCAATATTTGCTGAAAAATGAAAACTTGGTTTCCCCGGAATTTATTATAGATAAAGATCCCAATAAACTTGTAAAATATTAAATTATGAAGATATTATATCTTATAAACGGCTTACGCTATGGAGGGATGGAAAGACAATTGGTTGAAATTGTAAGATATATGAAAGCAAACGGAAATTCTGTTCTTGTATCAGTTCTTAATAAACCAGGCCCTTTTTCTGATGCTGTATCTTCCATTATCGGGAAAGATGTGTTCTATTTAGACAGAAGAAAATTATATATACCGCTAACTATTTATAAATTGATAAAAATATGTAAAAAAGAAATGCCGGATATCATTCATGTTCAGGATAGTTTTTCAGCTTTTTATGCAATACCTGTGGCAAAATTACTAAAAATATGCTTAACTAATGGTTCTATCCGTCACGCCGGTATAAGTCAGGGGCTGGATTATTATTATGAAAAAATGTTGTTAATGTTATCCGATGAAGTTATTTCTAATAGCATAGTGGGCTTGGAATTTTTTAGAATCAAAAATGGATTTGTTATCTATAATTTTATTAACAGGGAAAGATTTCAGATTACTAATGCGCCGCTTACAAAAATAGTTATGAATGCTAATTTTACTGATTATAAAGATCATATGACTTTGCTGTTGGCGGGCAGAAAGCTTCTTCAGCAAAATATTATCTCACAAATTGGATTGATTGGAGACGGGAAATATCGTCAATTGTATGAAAAATTAGTATTAATATGGGGACTTCAAGAAAGAATAATATTTTATAAACAAGTTGCTAATGTAGAAGAAATCATATCTCAATATGGCATCGGAGTTTTGTGTTCAAGCATCAAGTATAAAGAAGGAATATCAAATTCAGTTTTGGAATATATGGGCTCGGGTTTAATAGCTATAGCTTCCGATGTAGGCGCTATAAGAGAAATTATAGAAGATGGGGTAAACGGTTTTCTTTTTGAAGCTGAAAATCCTGAATCGTTATATAGGAAAATTAAATGTGTAATTGATAATCCGGATAAAATAACAGATATTAGAAAACATGCTTTCAAGACATTGGATGAAAAATTTAATTCTGAAAAAAATTGCCATCAGTTATGCGATGTATATAATCAAATGTTAACTAAGAAAATAAGTAGAAATTGAAATGATAATTAATGAATAGAATTATTAAAGCCCAGCTTAGTAAGATTAAATTTTTAATTGGACTTAATCCTAAGGTTGAGCATAAATGCAAAAATCCTGAGCAGTATATTCCCGAAGGTTATAAAGCGGTATGCCTTATTTCAGCTGATTTGGAATTAGCATGGGCATTCAGATTTTCAAAGATAACTGATAATCCCATACCAAGAGCTGTTAACCTCGGGTTACAGACGAGAAAGAATGTCCCTATTATACTTGATTTGTGTGAACGATATAACATTCCAATTACTTGGGCTGCAGTAGGGCATCTTTTTCTGGAGAAATGTGAAAGAAATGAAGGAATAGTACATCCTGAAATTAAGAGATTGCCAAAGTTTAATAATGAATTTTGGGAATACAAAGAGGGAGATTGGTTTGATGCAGATCCTTGTAGTGATTATCGGACAGATCCTGCCTGGTATGCCCCCGATTTGATTAAACAAATTATAGAAAGTTCAGTCGGGCATGAGATAGGATGTCATACTTTCTCGCATATTGATTGCAGAGATGCAGTTTGTTCAGATGAAGTGTTTTATTCGGAAATGAATCTTTGTCTTAAACTTGCCGGAGACCTTGGTATTAATCTTAAATCATTCGTTCATCCGGGTCATCAAATTGGTCATTTAGATGATCTTGTAAAATTAGGATTTACTTCTTTCAGAACCAATAACAGCAATTTACTTGGCTATCCTCTCAAAGACAAATCAGGCTTATGGAATTTTCAAAATACTGCTGAAATAAAATATAGAAAAGATTGGTCAGATAGATTTAATCTTTATAAGTATAAAAGGATAATAGATCGAGCTGTTCATAATCGGAAATTGATTGTTTTTTGGTTTCATCCCTCTTTTGATAATTTAACTATGAAAGTTATTTTCCCCTTTATTCTTGATTATTTGGATAAGAATCGGAATAGTATTTGGATAACTACACATGACCAATATGCATCATTCTTAAAAAATATGGCTGTCTTGAATGGATGAATGCATACTTGTAGTGGGAGCAGCATCTGGTATTGGAAAGGAAACAGCCCTGGAATTGACAAAATATGGAAAGAAACTTATCCTCATAGATATTAATAAAGAAGGACTTGATACACTCCAGCAGTATATTCCGGGATGTTTGACAATCGTCTCAGACCTTACATTAATAAAAGATATTGAAAGAGTTGCAGATAAATTAGAAGAAAATAAAATATTAATTTCAGGCATAGCGGATACAGTAGGTAAGTCATTAACAATGCCCCTGAAATCCATATATCCCTCTATGTATATCGATTTATTCTCAACCAATGTAATAGGAATTCAGTTGCTTATAGGAGAATTGTTGAGAAGAAATCTATTTAGTCCCGTCGGTGCATCGGTTGTGATAATATCTTCTATTGTGGCAGAAGTAGGGGCTCGAGGTAAAGCAGCTTACGGTGCAAGCAAAGGAGCTATCAACAGTATGGTAAAAAGTATGGCATTAGAATTAGCAGATGAATTAATAAGGATAAATGCCATATGTCCGGGAACTATACAGTCAGAGATGATGAAGAGATTGGAAATTAATATAGGTTCACAAAATCTTGACATAATTAAGGATGAATATCCTTTAGAATTCGGTACAAAAAAAGATGTCGTTAGTTTGATACTGTTTTTACTAAGTTCTGAGTCAAAGTGGATGACCGGTGCTACTTTGAATATTGACGGGGGATATAGTGCCCATTAATAAAATTATAATATTAATTTTTGTACTGATCAGTTCTTTTATTTTAACTGAGGTTTTATGCCGTTATGTAGTTCATTATCCTGATTATGGAGTTGAATATTTTGTTTATGGTATAAGTTCAAGTTTAAAATGGCAACCTGTTTATCGCCCTTATTCCAGATATTTTAATAACGAAAATAGCATATATAATGTCTATGAAAGGAATAACTTAGGACTACCGGGAATAAATGTTGATATATCAAAAAAGAAGATATTTGTTCTTGGTTCCTCTTTTATTGAGGCAGCTCAATTAAAACCTGAAGAAATTGCAACTTCTATTTTTCAAAATTTGCTTGCAAAATCTTATTCTGATTATACTGTAATTAATTTAGGAAGAAAATCACATGATTTGTATGATTCTTGGTTTAGATATCAATATTATTGTTCTCTATACTCTCCTGATATTGTTATCTTAGTTCTTGACCAGAGGAATTCATTTAATAGGCATCCGCATCCTTTAAATTTTAACCTTTCTCAGAATTTCGGGGGAAAAGATAAAAGAATAAAAACAAAAATCGGGACTGCTGTGTTAAGCAATTCATCTTTTTTCTCGCTCTGCTATAAAGGATTTAGAGATAAAATTTTAGCCGATAATAATAATGATAATATCCCGATTACAGATTTATCTCCTAATAAATCTCAAGAACCAGAATATAATGATGAGCTTCAAGATTTAAAAACTTGTATAACAAAGTTTAAAGAAAATGCAAAAAATCGCTTAATCATTATTTCTGTGTTTAACTCGCCTTTATTAAATAAAGGAATTAAAGCATATTGTGATTCCTTATCAATATATTGTAAAATATCGAATGAAATCCAAAAAACAGAAAATCAAATAAAAGGCTATGGGCACTTCAATGCATCAGGTAATAAGAAATTGGGTTATCTTATGTATGATGCTTTTATTGATTTTATTAAAAATAGATAAAATTAAAAGGAGAATGATATGTTTGAAAAAGTAGTTTCAATTATATCTGAATGTTTAGAAAAATCAAGCAATGAAATTCAAGGTTCGGATGAATTTCGTAATTATGAAGAATGGGATTCATTGGCATATTTATCTGTAATAGCTGCCATAGATGAACAATTTGGTTTTGTTATTCCCTTGGAAGATTTCCGGGAGTGCAGAACTGTAATGGATCTTGCTAATTATTTAGAGCATCATATAATTGGGTAAATTAAAATGGCATACTTAGTTTTTGATAAAATTGGCATTACTGCTATTGCTGCTGCAGTTCCAAAGCGAGTGATCGATAATAAAAATTATACTCATTTCATGACAAATAATGAAGTTGAATTGCTCGTAAAAATGACAGGAATTGCAGAACGACGTTTTGCTGATGAAAAAACTTGCTCATCAGATTTATGTATTGCAGCTGCAGAAAATCTATTCACAGAATGCAGTGTGGATAAAAATGAAATTGATGTTCTAATTTTTGTATCTCAAACCCCTGATTATAGAACACCTCCAACGGCGATGATGATTCAAAACAGATTGGGCCTATCCGAAGATATAGCGGCTTTTGATATTAATTTAGGATGTTCAGGCTTCGTGTATGGACTTAGCGTTGCATATTGTTATGCATCACAGGCTAATATAAGAAAAGTGTTACTTCTTAACGGCGAGACCAAATCAAAAGCATATTCTTCTAAAGATAAAGCCACTTCTTTATTATTCGGTGATGGAGCTACTGCAACTATTATTGAGAAAACTGATAAAGTTAATAAGACATATTTTACCTTACATTCTGATGGTTCAGGATACGATCTTATTATAATTCCTGGAGGAGGATATAGAACGCCAAGTTCCATAGATACTTTAAAAGAAAAGCAATATGAAGATGGCAGTATTAGAACAGATGAACAAGGTGCAATGAACGGTCCTGCTGTCTTTAATTTCGCTATCACAAAAGTTCCCGCTGACATAAAAGATATAATTCAAAAAGCTAATATTGAATGGGATGATATTGATTATTTTATTCCTCATCAGGCAAATCGATTCATTACGGATCATATTGCTAAAAAGTTTAAATTACCACCTTCAAAAGTATTATATTCTATACATAAGTTTGGTAATACCAGTTCAGTTTCAATACCTCTTACTATCGTATCTGAATTAGGAGATTTATTAGAAAATCATAAATATAAAGTTCTTCTGAGCGGATTTGGCGTAGGTTTATCTTGGGGAACTGTTATTGCTGACCTTAATTATTGTAAAGTAGCCAGTATAAAAGAATATTAAAAGTAAGGTTGCAAAATGGATTTCATTGATTTAAACAATAAAGTTATTGTAATTTCAGGAGCTAGTTCAGGTATTGGCAGACAAATAGTTATTCAATGTGCTGAACTTGGAGCTAAATTAATTCTCCTTGGCCGCAATCAAGAGGAACTGAGTAAAACTATCAAATTATTACCTACAACAGGTCATATAGCTAAATCGATCGATTTGACAAATTTTGATGAAATTGAACCGATGATATCTGACTGTGTTCAAAAAATAGGCAAAATTTCCGGTTTTTGCCATAGTGCCGGAATTGAATATACATTACCGTTAAGATCTATGACTATTAGACATTATCAGGAGCAGTTTGCAATAAATACAATAGCAGCATTTGAGCTTTCGCGAGTTATATCAAAGAAAGCTTATATGCAAAATGAAGGAGGGAGTTTTGTATTCATAGCTTCTATTATGGGAGTAGTTGGACGTCCTGGTTTAACTGGCTATTCGGCAAGTAAGGGAGCTTTAATAGCCGGTGCAAAATCAATGGCTTTAGAACTTGCACCAAAGAAGATTAGGGTGAACTGTATATCACCCGGGACTATAATGACAAATCTCATAGAAAATATGTTAAATAACCTTGAGGCGGAACAAAGAAATAAAAGATTAGGAGATTTTCCGCTTGGGATTGGTGAACCTCAGGACGTTGCAAATTTAGCAGCTTTTTTATTATCAGATAGAAGCAAATGGATAACCGGGGCAAATATTATCATAGATGGCGGATATACAGCTAAATGACAGAAAAAATAATTATTCGTGAACTGAAAACATCTGACTATAGAAAATTAGCTGAATTTAATTCAAATTTTCCGGGGGATAGCTTATCAGTTGAGCAATGGTTGGAAAGATTTAAGTATTGGTGGGATGAAAATCCTGCCTTTATCGATAGTTGGCACCGCGGATTTATTTTATTGGATAATTTTAAAATTGTAGGGTTTGTCGGTAGTTTTCCGACTTTATTTAAAACAGGTAATGAGATAATTAGAGTTTTTAACGGGACAACGTGGAGAGTTCTTGATGATTATAGAAATTTTAGTATTGAGCTATGGGAATACAATAGAAGAGTTTCCAGTCATTATATAAGTTTTAATACGACTCCTACGGAATTTGTCTCAAATCTTATTAGAAAGTTTCATTATAAATTGCTTCCCTGGGGATCTGAACAAGAAAGTTTTTATGTTGTTGATCCAAATAACTTTTTAAAGAGCAGAAAATTACCCTTGGCTATATTATTAAGGCCATTGCTTTATATATTAATAATAGTGCGTCAGTCTTGTATTAGATCATTAAAAATACCTTATGAATATATTGAACTAAATGAAGCAGATGCTTTTTTTGATGAGTTATGGATAAATACTAGCAGATATATTAAATATACTAATGTTAGAGATTGCAATTGCGTTAATTGGTATAGTCACAATAAAATCCTTATGGGGATTTACTGCCAAGGTCATTTAATTGGATATTCAATCTTCATGATAAATGGTAGAACTGAGAATTATATTTTACAGATAGTTGACTTTTGGGTTGATCACAGCTATAATTTAGACCAAATTCTATCCGGTTTTTTACAGGCAGTTCGAGTAATAGCTTTAGAGAGAAAATGTTATATAATTAAATTTCCTCATTTTTCAAAAGAGATAAATAGATCATTTACTAAAATCAGATTATTAAAGCATAATATTAAAAGGTCTAATTTTTTCTTTATACCGCATGATATACAGGATGATTTTAATACGGGAAATTCTTATTTTACATTACTACAAGGAGATTACGGTAGTTAAGATGTTTGATTTTTTGTTGACTACTTATATTGATAAAGATTTGAATCAATTTCAAGATCCATCTCAAGATAAAAAAAAATATCTGAAAAATATTAAATATAGCTCTTTTATACATAAATCTGAGCATATAATGTTAATTGGATACTCTCATCCCGAAGAAGAAAATGATTTTTATGAAGATGGTCAAATAGTAATATTAAAAGTTGGGCTTATTTATCCTACTATAAAATCTATTGATTCTTATCAAATAAACAGTGAAATAACTTTGTTCCAAATTAAACAGATATTTACACAAAAGAAAACAGAAATAAACCAATATATAAAAGGTAATTTTGTGCTTGTTATTTTGGATAAGGCAGAGTTAAAAATTTATGGCTTTATTGGTAAATCCGGATTGATTAAACTTTTTTATCATGTTTTGGAAGATGAATTATTATTATCAACTTCTATTGATTCTATAGCCAGATTCCCTGGAGTTGCCAATAAAACAAATTATATTGCAGTGTTAGAAAGTCTCAGGTTTGGTTATCCACTTGGTTCTCAGACTTTTTTGGAAAATATTCATTGCCTAAATAATCATTCATACCTCGAATATTCAATTCCTGAAAAGAAATTGAATATTGTAAGATACTACAGTTATAATTCATTACTGATGGAAAAACCTAAATATGATTGGAATCAAACATATGAGCTTACTCCTGGGATATTTAATCAAATTGTCGACTTCTATATTAATAATGATAATAAAATAAATGCTGCCCTTACTAGTGGTTTTGACAGCAGGACTGTTTTATCCAGAACATATAGGCAAAAAGATAGAATCAGGTATTATTCATGGGCTGCTACGAATAGGAGTATAGATGTTAAAATTCCGCAATTAATTGCAAAAAAAATGGATTTAAATTATTCCTGGCTTAAATTTTCAGAAGAATTTCTAGAAAACTATGACTTCTATGCAAAACAATTAATGTTTTTTTCTGACGGTTTGGGAAATATTAAAAGATGTAACCAAATGTTTTCCCACGAAGCTTTATCTCAGAATTCCAGAATTAATATTACCGGTTATATAGGAAGCGAGCTTCTAAGACCAACTAATAGTTTGAATTCTAATATTTTTCCTGCTATGAAAGACATAATTTATAATAAGCAGATAGATAAGGATAAATTAGTATTAGCTCTTAGAGGAAATCAATCTCTTTTAACTGATAGCTGCATATCGAATATTTTTGATAATACTCTAGAACATGTCTATAACGAATTGAAATATTACATGTGTTTCGATTCCGCATATTTAAATCTTTATAATTATACATTAAGTCAATCTTTATGGAAATATTTTGGACAAGAGTTTCATTCAACAAGGATTTATGATTTGACTTTGAGCCCTTATGCGGATGATGAATTTATTGAATTTATCATCAAAACTCCAGTACCAACAATTAATAAACATGCCTTTAAAAGAAACGCAAAAGATCTTAGAAAAGGACAGCTTTTTTATATACCGATATTAGCGAAGAATTGTCCACCTTTATTATATATTATTACAAGCAGAGGCTATACTCCCGCTCAGCTTAAATCACATTTTTATCCTTTAAATTTTATTATTCCGTATTTAATATTTAGGTTTAATAATAAAGTTATAAATAAGACTTCCACTTTTAATGCCTTATTATGGAACCAAAGATCATATGATAAAAATTATCAAATAATAGAGTATAATGATAATAATTTATTGAAATTAAATAGGGATAATGTCAATAATCATGAATTTTCTATAAAACTATGGCTCATGAAATATTCATAATTGAAAGTTAAAATTGTATATAAAATAATATCCAGTAATTGAATGATAAAAATAAAAGAAATTAATGTAAATTAATATGAACATTTTATTAACTGGCGGAACAGGTTTTATAGGTTCGCATACAGCAGTTGAATTGCTGGAACATGGACATGAAGTTTATCTTATTGATAATCTGTCAAATAGTAATATCGATGTTCTTGAAGCAATTAAACAAATTACAGGGATTAAACCGGCTTTTTCTCAAATTGATTTACGAAATTATGAAGAATTATTTGGTTTATTTGACCATAATAAATTTGATGCTGTTATCCATTTTGCAGGTGTTAAAGCTGTTAGTGAATCTGTATTGAATCCGCTGAAATATTATGATAATAATGTTATAAGCAGTTTTAATCTGCTTAATTGCATGGATAAACATGATGTTTACAAATTGATTTTTAGCAGCTCTGCAACTGTTTACGGTAATTCTGAAAAAATGCCTTTGACGGAAGATAGTCCTCTTTGCCCCACCAATCCTTACGGTAAAACAAAGTTAATTATTGAAGAAATGTGCCGCGATCTTTGTTCTTCCAATCCTGAATGGAGTATTGCATTATTACGCTATTTTAATCCTGTAGGTGCTCATCCTTCAGGGTTGATGGGAGAAAATCCTTTGGGAATTCCCAATAATCTTTTTCCGATCATTGCACAAGTAGCTATTGGTGTTAGAGAAAAACTTGAGATTTTTGGTAATGATTATTCAACCCCGGACGGGACAGGTATTCGTGATTATATTCATGTGGTTGATCTGGCTAAAGGTCATGTTAATGCTCTTGATTATGTTATGAAGCAAAAGGGTGCTGACGTTTTTAATCTCGGCACGGGCAAAGGTTATTCCGTGCTGGAAATAGTTAATACTTTTATCAAACAAAATATGGTTGATATTCCTTATATGTTTGAAAAAAGAAGACCTGGCGATTTAGCTGTTTGTTACTCTGATCCGACAAAAGCCTTAAATATTCTCCATTGGAAAGCTAAAAAAAATTTAGAAGACATGTGCAAAGATAGTTGGAATTTTCAACAGCATATATATTATTATCAAAAGCGAGCGAGTGCTTATTACTCAAAAGAAGAGGAATAATTATGAGCAATAAAAAAATGTTTAATATAAATTAAATTATATTAAAAGAAATATTTAAATTGAGAATTCTTATAGTAGCTAGAGCAAATAAATATTCAAATGAGCTTTCTCCATTTGTTATTGAACAAGCGGAATCTTTATGCTCTTTTGAAAATGAAATAGAGTATTTTAAAATTTCAGGCAAAGGATGGAGATCGTATTTAATACATATTTTTAAACTCAGAAGATATTTATCGCAACAAAAATTTGATATAATTCATGCTCATTATGTTTGGTCTGCGATAGTAGCTGTTTCTCAGAGATTTGTTCCGGTAGTTGCAACATTTCATGGAAGTGATCTTAATAGATTAGAATCGAGAATTATATCAAATGTTATAGTATATCCTTTGGCGTCACGATGTATTGTTGTAAACGAGAAAATGAGAAAGTATATTCTTTCAAAAAAAACGGTTTGCATACCTTGTGGTGTTGATATAGAATTATTTAAACCGGTTGAAAAGAATTTTGCTAGGAATACACTAAATATGAAATCAGATATACATTATATTTTATTTTGCTCTTCATTTAACAGGAAAGAAAAAAATGCTGAATTAGCAAAAAAAGCTGTTTCTTTATTAAAAAACAGAAATGTTATTTTAATAGAATTCAAAGGATATACGCGAGATCAAGCCGTTCTGCTTTTTTCGGCAGTAGACTTACTTTTGATGACCTCACTATATGAAGGGTCACCTCAAGTCATTAAGGAAGCAATGGCTTGTAATTGCCCGATTGTTTCAACCGATGTAGGTGATGTTAAATATGTTATCGGAGAAACAGCTAATTGTTATATCTGCAATTATGATCCTTTTGAAATAGCATCCAGAATAGATCTGTTATTAAGCAATCAGTTTCGGACAGATGGTCGTGAAAGGATTATTAAGCTAGGGCTTACAATAGACATTATTGCTAATAAAATTAATAATATTTATGAACAAATAACATTAACTAATGGATGAAAATAAACTAAGAATTATTAGAATTTCTGAGAAATTTAATGATTTAGGAATTGAAGAATGGGCAGACTATGTTGCTCAACATACGAATGGTAATATATTTCATCATCCTTTAATCTATAAAGCTAATGAGTATATTCCTGATTATAAACCGCTGGCTCTGGTCGCATTAGATGAAAATAATGATATTCAAGCTTTGCTAACAGGTTTTATTCATAATGTAAAAGGAGGATTATTATCCTTTTTATCCAGACGCTTGATTTTACTTCAACCTCCATTATATTCTGATCTTTCAGCTCTGGATATTGTCCTTAAAACTTTAATAAATGAATGTAGTAAAGAAGTTGTATATATTGAGGTTAGAAATTCGATTCCCTTTGATAACCAAGCTAAGGAAATATACAAAAATAACGGTTTTATATATAAAACACATTTAAATTTTATTGTTGATTGCTCAGATCCGCATCAAACATGGTATAATATCAGCGAAAGTAAAAGACGGCAAATTAAAAAAGCGCAAAAGAATGGTGCTATTATTATAGAAGAACCAAAGCTTTCTCAAGTAAGAGAATATTACCTTATTTTACAAAATTTTTATCGTAATAAATTAAAAAAACCTCTACCGCCCTTCAGCTATTTTGAAATCTTATATAATAATAAATATGAAGAATATGAAACAAAGTTCTTATTAATAGAATTTCAGAATAAAATCATTGGTGGTATGGTTTGTCCGATAAGCGCAAAGAAAACGATTCATGAGCATTATATTGTTGGTTTGGATAAGGAATATAAAGATGAATATCCGAGCGTTCTGGCTACATGGGCAGCAATTGATTACGCGTGCCGTCATGGAATTCAATTTTTTGATTTTATGGGTGCAGGCGAACCAAATATAGATTATGGTGTCAGAGAATTTAAGTCTAAATTCGGCGGCCAATTATGTGAACCGGGAAGATATTTATTCGTTCATTCTAATTTAAAATATAATTTAGCAAAATACGGCTTTTCTTTGTATCAAAAATTAATAGGATAGATATGAGAATTTTAATTGATATCGGTCATCCGGCACATGTGCATTATTTTCGCAATTTATATGCAGAGTTGTCAAAAAAGCATGATGTAATTGTAACATGCAAATCTGAGAAGATTGTCGAAGATTTATTAACTTACTATTGTATTAAATATATACCTGTAGGCCATAAAGCAAATAATATAATTGGGAAAATCTATAAGCAGATATATTTTAATAAATGTATCTATGAAATTATAAAAAAAAATAATATAGATATTGCTATGGGATGTTCAGCTTCAGTGGTTCAAGCCTCTATTTTTTCTCAAGCAAAGTCTATTTTATTTGATGATGATGATCAAGCAGTTCAACCTCTGACTAAATTTTTTGTTTCTCCTTTAGCTGATTGTATTATTTCACCGGATACTTTAAAATATGAAAATCTTAAAAATGCTATATATTATCCGGGATATCAAGAATTAGCTTATTTACATCCAATTTACTCTTCTGCTGATCCTTTTATTTTAGCTAAATATGGTTTAGATGAAAATGACCGATACTTTATCTTACGATTCAATGCCTTTAAAGCGCATCATGATATTGGGATGGGGGGAATGAATATTATTCAAAAAAGGCAATTGGTGTCTCTCCTTTCTGAATATGGGAAAGTTTTTATAACGACAGAGGACAATATAGATAAGGAATTTGAGAAGTATTATTGTCCAGTTAACCCTTATGAAATGCACTCTTTTATGAGCTTTGCTACTCTTTTTATTTCAGATAGTCAGACTATGACTTCTGAAGCTGCAGTTTTGGGAGTGCCCTCTTTAAGATGCAACTCATTTGTTGATAAAATTTCTTATCTAGAAGAAGAAGAAAAAAAATATGGATTAACTTTTGGATTTTTACCTCACCAGTTTGATTGGATGTTAATAAGGATTAAGGAACTTCTTTCTATTCCTGATTTGAAACAACAATGGCAAAAAAAACGAGAAGGAATGCTAAAAGATAAAATAGATGTAACATCTTTTTGGGTATGGTTTATTGAAAATTATCCCGATTCGGAGAAGGAGATAAGAAGAGGGGATTTCAATTTTGATCGGTTTAAATAATTTATAAAGATCAATTTAATTTAACATTATAAGTCTTAAGATGCTGTATTAAAAATAAGTCATGCGAGATTTTACTTATAAAACTTACGAACAGCTATTAAATGAATTAAAATCTGCAAAGTTTAATTTTGCCGCAGTAGAGGATTATGCTTCCGGACTAAAGGATAGATTTATAATTTTACGGCACGATGTGGATTCCTGGCCCTCCAATGCTCTACAAATTGCACAGATTGAAGCTGAGCATGGAATTAAGGCTACTTATTATTTTAGAGTAAGTCCCCTCAGCTATAATGAAAAGATTATTCGGCAAATTGTCGATTTGGGTCATGAACTTGGCTACCATTATGAAGATTTATCCTCCTGTAGAGGAAACAAAGAACAGGCTATCGCATCTTTTCAGCGCAATCTGGAAAAATTCCGCAAGTTCTATCCGGTGAAGACGATAGCCATGCACGGCAAACCTTTATCACATTGGAACAATCTTGATTTGTGGAAATATTACGATTATCACGATTACGGTATAATCTGTGAGCCCTATTTGGACTTTGATTTTAATCAAATATTATACTTAACTGATGTAGGCAACTGTTGGGACGGGGATAAATACAGCATCAGAGATACGGTGCGGTCAAAATATAATTTTCAAATTCATTCAACTAAAGATTTAATCTCCTATATAGAAAAAGGCTTATTGCCCGACCAAATTATGCTCAATGCCCATCCATCGAGATGGAATGATAATTTATGTAAATGGATTATCCGCTATTATGTGCTGACTCTTCCTAAATATTTACCCAAGAAGATGTTAAAAATCTATAGAGAAAAGCGTAAGACTGCCGTAAAAGAAACTTGAGAGGGTATAAGCTAAGTTGGTGCGAAATAAATTTTGATAATTAACTCACAATTTATTTTCAGCATCAAACAGAAAGCTTCTGAACTCGTAGATAAGGAGAAGAGATTAAATGCTTTATTTAGTTACCGGCGGAGCGGGTTTTATCGGTTCCAATATTGTGAAAGAGCTGCTGGCACGCAAGGAACAAGTGCGAGTGCTGGATAATTTTGCCACAGGGAAGAGGGAAAATATCCTGCCGTATAAAAATGATCCGAATTTAGAGATTATTGAAGGCGATTTGCGCAGTTTTCATATTGTGAGAGATGCGGTGAAGGGTGTGGATTATGTTCTGCATCAAGGTGCATTGCCATCCGTTCCGCGTTCCATAAACGATCCCATCACCACAAACGATGTCAATATTTTAGGAACACTGAATATTTTGGAAGCAGCGCGAGAGTTTAATGTCAAACGCGTGATTTATGCTTCTTCCTCTTCTGTTTACGGCAATACGGAAACTTTGTCCAAGCGGGAAGATATGCCTGTTTCACCTCTTTCGCCTTACGCTGTCACAAAATTTGCCGCCGAGCGTTATTGCCAAATCTATTACAGCCTTTATGGTTTGGAGACAGTTGCTTTGCGTTACTTCAATGTTTTCGGACCCAATCAGGATCCCACTTCCCAATACAGTGCAGTGATTCCTCTGTTTATTAAGGCTGTCCATTCTGACAAAGCACCTGTTATTTATGGTGACGGCACACAATCGCGTGATTTTACTTATGTGACAAATAATGTGGAAGCGAATCTTTTGGCATGCACGGCGAAGGGTGTTGCCGGTGAAGTTTTCAATATTGCCTGCGGGAAAAAATACACTCTGCTGGAATTGGTGCAGGAGATTAATGCGGCTTTGGGAAAGCAGATTGAACCAAAGTTTGCGCCTGAACGCAGCGGTGATGTAAAACATTCCTTAGCGGACATTTCCAAGGCGGAAAAAATGCTGGGTTATCAACCAAAAGTTGATTTCCAAACAGGAATTAGGAAAGCAGTAGAATTTTTCACTCGTCAATAAAAGCAAATCTATCTAACAATAAGAAAAGCCGGATTTTATGCCGGCTTTTTTTATATATTCAAATTTGAACCGAAAGAGTGCTGTTTTTAAACGCAAAAGACTCGAAGAATATTTTAACGCAAAACGGAATTTGGTAAGCACCCGCCGGTTGTAAAATAGGAAAGACCGTTGAATAATTAGGGTATTAAATTTTAGGGGTTATTTGCTCGCTGAGAAAGCAATTTTTCCAGAAAAAAGAGTATATTTTGCTCTTTTTTTGCCTTTTTGCCACTCTATAACCTATAAGTTCTACCTTTTTGTGCCCTTTTCCCAAAATCTGGAACGCCATCTGCTTATCGTGGAATGAGCTGGAACAGGATTATCCATACTCAAAGACTAAACCATAAGAACATCATTTTGCAGATAAGCTGATCTTCCATCTGATAATCTGAAAGAGTGGACCAGGATTGAATCAACATAATCCGAAACATAACTTCAGCCGAGTAAGCATCTCTGCCCGCTACGGAATCTCGTTTAAGTTCTACCTGATTAAGGATTGATCTAATTTTCTCCCAGTCTACTAATTTCTCTATGTGTTTAAGAAAATGCTCATGATTTTCTATGCGCTCATTAATTTCTTAATCGGTAAGAGTGATAATTTCTTTTTTTTATGATAGCTTCTGATTAATTATGGAGGTAAAATAATATGAGTATGATACTTGTTAAGAAAATCATAGATATATTTATTGTCCATTCTTATGTGCAACAGTCTTAATTATATAAATCTCGAAGAAAAATTCCTACGTAGTTAACTATTTTTGCTATTTTTCAGTTTCGGAGTTAGTATATATCAATTACCGAATGTTTCGGAGTTCTGAATTCCTCCGCATGCTTGAAAAGTTTATATGACCTCAATGAAATTCCGGACTTCGGAACAAGACGAAGCGTAATTTAACTTTATAAATATCTAAGTCCATTTTGAATAAATACTGAAGTCCGTTTTGTAAATACTTTTATTAAATTTATTAGTTTGCAAATTCATAAAGGACTCCGGCACACTCTAACTTTAGAGTAGGATTCAGATCCTACTCAATTGTAGCCTAGGAGACCTGTGCTACTGTGCATTGTAGCATAGATTAGTAATCTGTTGTATTCTGGCGATAGCATTAACGGAAGAAATATATATTTTTACTTGACAAATAAATATAATATTATAAAAGCGAATCATATTAATTTAATAAAAGGAAGTAAAAAATCATGAGTATTCAATTAGGTAAATATTCATTCGAAGGTCCTTACCCAAAAACAGATTTATTACAGGATAAATCTGGAGTATATGCTATTTTAAGTTGGGAAAATAATGCATATACTGTCATTGATATCGGAGAATCAGCAACAGTAAAAACAAGATTAGATTCTCATGAAAGATTCAATTGTTGGGAAAGACATTGCAACGGAACTATTTATTATGCAGTTTATTACACTCCTAACATGCAACAAGCAGGAAGAATGGAAATTGAACAGGAATTGAGAGATAAATACAATCCAATTTGTGGCGAGAGATAAATTAACCAAAACTATATATTGTTAAGAAAAGGTAGTTTCTCAAATTTGAGATAAAATTTAAAAAATCAAATACAGAGAAATATCAGACAAAATTTAGTTAAGAGGAGATCTACTTTTATACTTCATTCAAAAAAACGATAAATGTTAATCCTGGCGGGATTTTATGGTAGTAGGCGACGGCTTAAGCCACCGATAGAAATTAATGTCCATACTAACCTCGTAAAGGTTTCTTTATCCTAAGAATGGATTCATCCTTTCTGAATTTATCCATTTACACGCACTAAAATATTTTGTCTAATTTAACCCAAATTATGATAAGTTCATTTTTATTTTTTTGTTGTCTTTACGCTAAAAAGGATCTTGACAATTTTTAGGCATTTAATTAAATGGTTAAATATAGGCAGAGATAATTTATGGCTCAGGATGATTTGTTCAAAGCACTGGCAGATCCCAATCGCAGAAAAATCCTGCGGTTATTGCGGGAAAAAGTGTCACTGACGGCGGGTGAGATTGCCGAGCAGTTTACGATTTCCAAGCCTGCCATCAGCGAGCATTTGAAAATTTTGCGCAATGCCGGTCTAATCTATGCCGACAAGCAAGGTCAGTTTATCAAATACCAGCTCAACATGACTGTGATGGAAGACCTTGCCGCTTTGTTGTTTGACTTTTTGAAGATAAATGCCAAAGAGGAGGAGGAATGAAGATATCCAAATTAGTTGTTATTTCTATTATAGTTTTGGTATTGGAATTAGTGATAGTTCTGTATTTAGGAGCGCAGCTTCCTGCTGATGCGAAACTTCCGGTGCATTGGAACATTCACAATCAGATTGACGGCTGGGGTTCAAAATCCTCCGTAATTCTTCCTTTTTGGTTGTTTAATGTCGCTTTGTTTTTGCTGATGATTTTTTCCGGGAGGCTGTTTCCCGTCTTTAAACAAAATCGGGGTCGCTATGAAGAGATTATACCTCCTTTTACTTTGGTGTTGGTAAGTTTTTTTGCCCTGATCCACATTTTCATAGTGCTGTCGGGGATTTATCCGCAGGCGAGTCAAAAAGTGCAGTTTATTTTCGTTTTAATTGGCGGGTTATTCATTGCCTTGGGGAATTTACTGCCGAAGCTGCCGCGCAATTTTATAGCGGGCATCAAAACGCCTTGGACTTTTTACTCTGATGAAATATGGCAGCGGACATCTCGAGTGGGCGGTTACTGTTTTGTGCTTACCGGTCTGGTGATGCTGGTTTTGGGATTGTTAAATATGAAAGGAGCGTGGACTGCATGGCTGTTTGCAGGTTTATTGGCTTTTCTGATAGTTGTTCCCATTCTCTATTCCTTTCTGCTGTTCCTCAAGAGTAAGAAGGAAGAGTAATTTTCTCCTTTTATAACATCTGCGTATCGTCAGCTTGATTATAGTTGAGTGCTCCCGAAAATGAGGCAAGAAAAAAGTGATTATGAATTTCTGCTTGACAGTAATAGCTTTTTAAAAGATAAGAATAAATCGTATAAAAGTATGAATTGTATGCTGATAGTAAGGAGCGACTATGATCACCATAGACTGGAAGGAAAGGCTGACGAACGATACATTGGATTATTTGAATAACAAACTTCCCAAGCAGGATTATGATTTTGATATAATATTCAATTGGTATCCCGAACGGGTGAACGGTCGCATTCCGTCCGAAGTCATCCAACTGGTGACTAAGGTCATGGCTCTGCATATCGGCAAGCAGCACGAGAATTATCTTCCCTTCTATCAATATTTATGGGAGAAAAAAGGCGAAAGCGGAAAATTGGCTTTTACCTTGTTCATGGCTCGTTTTTTACCCAAAAAGCCCGCAGTCTACGGTCCTCTTTTGGAAAAAGTCATGCAAAAAGCAGATGCACATGATATCAATCTTATTTTGGAAAAAGTTTATTTGCCGTTATTCAAAAAGGAGCCCGAAGCCTATCTTTCCAAGCTATACGCTTGGTTAGAGAGCGATTATGAACCTTTGCGCAAGCAGGCGACAAATTTCCTCATCCGCCTCCTGAAATTGAAGCCTGAAATCATACCTCAAGTATTGAAACATCTGCAGAATCGTTGGGTGCTTCCTTTGCCCGATGTCGTTCCGACTAATGCAGCAATTCTGAAAGCAATCTGGAAGATAAACCCCGAGCTGATGACCGAACTTTTCCGTGAATACAAATCAACGCGGGATCCGCAGACAGTGGAAATCCTTTGCGGGAGCATTACTTCTTTCCGACCGGAGCTTATGCCCATTGTGGAAAATTGGACACGCAGCGGAAATGCTCGTCTGAAGAAAGCTGCCACTGCCGCTTTTCGGATCCTGCAAAAGAAGAAGGCATAACAAAATTTTATGGACAATACACAATACATTACCAAGTCAGGAATGGACAGAATCCAGCAAAGAATTCACTATTTGCTGAATAAAGAGCGTCCTGAAGTCATTAAAGCCATCACGATTGCACGCGAATTTGGCGACTTAAGTGAAAATGCCGAATACAAAGCAGCGCGTGAACGTCAGCGAGCCATAGACAGTGAAATTGATCATTTGCGCAGGCGTGCCGCTCATCTGAAAGTCATTGATCCGAGCGGGTTTACGACAGATTTAGTTCGTTTCGGAATGTTCTGCCGCACGCAGGATCTTGATACCGGCGAAGAACAATGGTTTCATGTGGTCGGTGTGGATGAAATCAATTTTCCCGAAGAGGAAGGCATAATGGCTGTGTCTATAGCGTCCCCGATAGGTAAAGGCTTACTCGGTAAAAAGCTGAACGAGATTGCCTATATTGATGCTCCGATGGGAGAGCGCAAACTGAAAATTATAGAAATAAAATAAGAATAAAGAAGGAGCAGAAATGCCGCAAACTAAATCCAAACAAAAAAAGTCTCCGCTTTTATACGAGCGCAGGAATTTTTGGCAGAAAGCCGAGCCTGAACTTCAGACTGAAGCTTATGCCTTTGCCGAAGATTTTAAGGACTTCCTAAATAAGTCAAAAACTGAAAGGGAAACTGTTCGCTACACGGTTGAACTTTTGCGCAAGCATAATTTTAAACCTCTGGACGGGAAGCCAAAGAGCAAAAAAGTTTATCAGGTTTTCCGCAACAAGACAATGGCTTTTGCGGTAATCGGCAGCCAACCTGTCAGTCAAGGTTTTAACATGGTTGCCGCTCATATTGATTCTCCCAGAGTCGATTTGAAACAAAATCCGCTTTATGAAGACGGGAATACCAATCTTGCCGTGATGCACACTCATTATTATGGCGGGATAAAAAAATACCAATGGGTCTCCACTCCTTTGGCTTTACACGGTTTCATCGTTAAAGCGGACGGCACTACTTTGGATATCAGCATCGGTGAAAAAACTGATGATCCCGTTTTTGTCATTCCCGACCTTTTGCCCCATTTGGCACGCAAAGAACAAATGTCCAAAACGTTAAGCGATGCTATTGAAGCGTCTAAAATGAATTTGGTCTTTTCCGGTAGGCTGGAATTCAATACCGAAGAAAAGGAAGCGGCAAAACTCTATGCTTTGAAGCTGCTGCACGAGCAATACGGAATTACGGAACAGGATTTCATTTCCGCCGAATTGGAATTGGTTCCTGCAGCCAAAGTTCGCGATGCGGGTTTGGATAAAAGTATGCTTGTCGGCTATGGAATGGACGATCGGATTTGCGGTTACAGCGGAATCCAGGCAATTTTAGCGGCTATGCAAAAACCGACTAAACGCACGATGATTGTCTACCTCACCGATAAGGAAGAAATCGGCAGCACGGGAAATACAGGCGCCAATTCAGTTTTTTTGGAAGATTTTATTTCGAATCTGCTGGCGGCAAACGGTGAAGATAACAGTTCCGTAAACTTGCGCAAGACCTTCATAAACAGTCGCATTCTTTCCGGAGATGTAACTGCTGCCGTGGACCCCAACTATCCCAATGTGCATGAAAGACAAAATGCAGTCCTGATGAATTACGGGGTCGGTCTTTCCAAATTTACCGGTTCCGGCGGAAAATACGGAAGCAATGATGCCAATGCTGAATTTACCGCATTAGTGATTCGCCAGTTTCGGCAAGCCGGAGTGTTTTGGCAGATGGGAGAATTGGGCAAAGTAGATGAAGGCGGCGGCGGAACGATTGCCTATATTTTAGCGCGCTTGGGAGCTGAAGTAATAGATTGCGGTACCGGTCTCATGGGAATGCATTCACTCTATGAATTATGCAGCAAAGCCGATTTGTATGAAACTTTTCGCGCCTATCGGGCAATGTTGGCTGCGGATTAAGTTCCTTCACTGTTTTGTAAAAAATATCATGACTGCAGAGATAGAGTTTCTTGACCTTATGCTTCCGAACATTGTTCTTCTTTCAGTCTGCAAGGCAGATTAGCGGAAGCTGTTATGGATTTTAAGTCCGGGAAAAGTCAGTATCCTTATCTGGCGGCATTATTGTTGGTGCTGGCATTCTGCAATTTTTTGCCTGCGCAGGAACTCAATCAAGCTCAGAAGGTAACGGAAATTATTGCAGCTTTGACGGATTCTCTGAATTTATCGGAACCTGTAATTCCTGATGTGCATTGCGGAGAATGGACTCCGGATTTTGAGAGAGAATTGCGCAAAGTCCTTTTGCAGAAAGGAGCAGATGTGCGGGAAAGTTCGCTTCAACTTTTGGAGCAAAACGACATTTTGTTGCCGGAAGACAGTCTCAATCAGCAAATAGTCAAGTCCGATCTTTTGTTGGCAAGACTGCAGCTTCAGCAAGCATCTCTTTTGGAGATTACTTTGGAGCAATCCGAAGAGACTTTCGAACAGCGGAATTTCATCTCCTATAAGCGTTTCAAACGCCCGATTTATCGCTTTGTGCTGAAACAAATAGAATTACCGGAACAAAAACTGATTGCTTTACGCGAATATAGGCTCGCCGGACAACCGGAAATGGAAAGTCCCGGCAGCGTTTTAGCCATGAAATGGTATGAACCTCTTGTGGCTTGCGCAATTGTAGGTTCCTTAATTTATGCGCTCTGGACAATCAAATAACTCCTTGGGGAAAATAATGAGCTTAAGACAAAAATCTTTACTGCTGCTGATCGTATTAATGCTGGCAGGTTGCGCTTCCAATAAATCTCAGCTGACTTTGGACGAAAAAATGGCACAGGCTGATGCTCTCTATGCCCAAAAGAAGTATGCTAAAGCGGCAGAACTTTATGACGACATCACTTTTGAAAAGAAAAGCGCCAATGCACCCATAGCCTTAATGCGCCAAGCTGATTGCTATTATCAGATTCACAAATTCAGTGACGCACGCCTGAAATATACTCTGATGACGACGACTTATCCTGATTTTGCCGATATCGAATTAGCTTTTTTCCGCATCGGGGAATGCTACTATGAAGAATCCCGGCCCGCACAATACGACCAGACTGAAACCGCTCAGTGCATTGAAGCTTTTCGCACTTTCATCGAAAAATTCCCTAACAGCAAATATTATATGGATGCCATCAACTACATCCGCAAAGCTCAGTATAAACTGCTGCAAAAGAAATACTACAACGGTTACATATATTACAGGATGAAGGATTACAGCTCCGCCCTCCTGTATTTTGATAATATTATTAATCTGTCCAATCAGGATGAACTGGACCGCAAATCCCTTTACTATGCAACCAAAATCAGCCTCTACCACAAAAATCAGGCAGATGCAGAATCTTACTGGCAGCGTTTAACTTCACGCTATCCGGACAGCAAGGAAGCGCGCAAACTGAAAAAATACTTTGTCCATAAGGCGAATGATAAGGGTTAAAATTTGAACGCCGCTGACAAATCCCTAAAAGTGGCAGTTTTGGGAGGAAGTTTCGATCCCATTCATTTGGGGCATTTGCATATTGCAAATCAGATTCTGGAATTGGGAGCGGCGCAGGAAGTGTGGTTTGTTCCTTCCGGGCAGCATCGTTTCAAGCAAGACAGAATCGTGCTTGATTTTGACCATCGGAAAAGTTTAGTTGAGCGAGCCATTGCTTATGAGCCGCGGTTTAAATGTCTGGATATCGATAAAGCCGGTTCGGGAAACGGTTCCACCTATGAAATTATGCAAAAGTTGAAAACCCTTTATCCGCAACATAAATTTGCCTTCCTAATCGGGATGGACAACCTGAGCGAATTGCCAAGCTGGTATAACTTTGACTGGCTGAAAGAAAATGTCCGTTTCCTGATTGCAGTTCGTCCCGGCTTCAGTCCTGACATATCAGTAACTTCTCAATTGAAAGATTTCGCTTATGTCAATTGCAAGCCTCTGGATATTTCCTCGACTGCTATTCGCTACCGTCTTAAAAACAATCTCTCCATCCAAGGTCTGGTACCGAATCATCTCTTAGTTGAAATTACCGGAACCTACAAAGCCTTGCTAAAATAAAACTATCTATTTTTTTCGGAGTCCTTTTTGCCTCCGCAAGCAATCAAGTGACCCAAAAACATTAGGCAAAATGGACTTCGGTATTTGTCATATCATATCCTTTGTCATGTTCCGAAGTCCGGAATTCCATTGAGGTTAAGTAAACTTTGAAAGCACGAGGAGGAATTCAGAACTCCGAAACATTCGGCAAAATGGTCTTCGTTAAGTTTTCATGGAACAGGTTACCTCTACTCAAAATCCAATCTAAACGATTTATCCAATTTTGATGGAAGAAAGTTAGAGATACAATTCTTATATTCTGATGGGGATTTAAACAAAGTCTCAACGATTTGTCTATCAATTAACCTGTTATCTCTAATTCCTATCCACTCAGGATAATTTGACCATTGCCATTGTTCGGGGGTTTTAACTAAATTTGCATGGACCGGATTTAAATGTATGTAAGCACAAAGATATACTAAATGAATTGAATTTTTGATACCGATGTGTTGAAGTTTACCGGCAAAGAGTGTTCCATGCCGGTTATATTTTTTGTTATAATATCTGGAATAGTTGTTCCATATTTTATTAAAATATGTGTAGATAGGAAAATCTGTGTTCTGATAGATAAGGAAATGATAATGATTTGGCATTAAGCAATAAGCGAGGATTGAATAGTCATTTTGATTATAAAACCTTTTTATTAAAGCCAAGCAGGTAAGATAATCTTCTTTATCGCGAAAGAGAAACTGTTCTGTTATAGAATGGTTAAATAGGTGATAATATTGGCCTTTAGTAAATTCTTCGGATTTTAGTCTCATCTTTTTTCTCCTTATGTTTATTTCGGAGTCCTTTTTGCCTACGCATGCAATCAAGTGACCTAAAAACTTTAGGCAAAATGGACTTCGGTAAAGTGTATTTCGGAGTCCTTTTTGCCCTGAAAAACAAAATAAGTGTCCGCAACCTAATTGGCAAAATGGACTTCGGTCTCTATCATATCATATCCTATGTCATGTTCCGAAGTCCGGAATTCCATTAAGTTAGCGAGCCCCTTAAAGTTTATGGAGGAATTCAGAACTCCGAAACATTCGGTTTTTCGGAGTCCTTTTTGCCTCCGTAAGTAATCAAGTGATCCCAAAACATTAGGCAAAATGGACTTCGGTATTTATTATATTAAACTGCTCTTTGTCATGTTCCGAAGTCCGGAATTCCATTAAGTTGGCGAGCCCCTTAAAGTTTACGGAGGAATTCAGAACTCCGAAACATGAATTTACTCTACCCCCACCGCGCGTTTTTGAATTTTGATCAATTTCTTGATTGCAGTGCGGGAAAGAGCCAGCAGCGTATTTAATTCTTTGCGGCTGAAACTGCCGTGTTCACCTGTTCCCTGCAATTCCACAAAGTTGCCGTCTTCGGTCATGACGATATTGAAATCCACTTCCGCACGGGAATCTTTTTCATAATCCAAATCAACGACAGGTGCACCAGCCACAATGCCTGCGCTGACAGCAGCAATCCATTGGCGGAAAGCGTTTTCCGCAATTAACCCCTGACGCTGCATAGTTTGGATTGCATCATAAACCGCAATGCATCCTCCCGTAATTGCAGCAGTGCGTGTTCCGCCATCAGCTTGCAGAACATCGCAATCAACAGTGATGGTAAAACCCGGTATTTTGGTCAAATCTACAGCTTGCCTGAGGCTTCTTCCTATCAATCTTTGAATTTCTATTCCCCGATGGTTCACTTTACCGATGCCTTCTCTTTTATTTCTGATTTGAGTGCTGCGGGGCAACATTGCATATTCGGCTGTCAGCCATCCGGACACAGTTTCGTCAATGTGCGGAGGAACTTTCTTTTCTACGGAAGCGGTACAAATGACTTTCGTATTGCCGAAAGCGATAAGACAGCTTCCTTCCGCATAAGGCATAAAATCTTTACTGACGCTGATTTCCCTTAAAGCCACCTTTAATTCCTCCCTTGTTTTTTTGCTTATTTTATCTAAGGACGCTTTCCCATTTTGCTTTTCAAGCGGGTAATCCGTTTTTTCAAATCAGGAATTTTATTTTCATTTTGGATGGGTTCGGCTTCCAATCTTTGGAGTAATGCTTCCGCCAAAAGCAATGCGCCTTCGTAATCCTTGTTTTTACTTTCCAGCAATTTGCCCAATTCCAGCATACTTGGCAAGTGCAAAAGTTCCGTTCCCCGACGGAAGAAGCGTTCCGCTTCCCGCCAATTTTTCTCTTGTTTGAAAATCAGTCCCAGGTCATACACCAATTCTGCGGTCAGGTATTTTTCTTCCGTTAAAGCGAGCAGGATGTTTTTCCCTTCTTCCAGATAGCCTTGTGAGCGGTAAAGTTTCGCTACCGCATGATAATCAATTCTGTCATCCCTCTCTTGAGGCAGGGGATAATCAATTTGAGCACTGATGAGAGCCAGCAAAGCTGCAGTGTGCAAAACATCAGTCTGATTATGCAGAAAAATCCTCTTCAGCAGTTCCGGCTCGCCCGTAATCAGGAATTGGAAATAGGTCTGAGGAATTATTTCGCTTTCAATATCCAGTTCTTTGTCTCTGATTTGTCCCAAAATGTAATATTCCAAAGTCTCCAAAGCGCAGGAAGGGACCTTCTTTTTCCACAATCTTCTGGCTAATAACAGCAAATCCAAATGCGGTTTGGAACGCAGGTCAATCCACAATTGATTATGTAAAAAGCGGCTTTCCAAAATCGGAAGGTCAAAAGTTTTACCGTTGAAAGTGACAAGGACGCTTCTTCGTTCCAGATGCGGCAGTAAAAGTTCAAAGGCATTGACTTCCGCTTCCGGTTCCGGCAAAAAGTATTGCTCTACGATGAAATTATCGTTCTCGTAATAGCCGATGCCGATCAAAAAAGCAAGCATCCCTCCGCCGCGCGTCAATCCTGTCGTCTCCAAATCCAGAATCAATAAATCATCGTGAGTTATGGAATTATCCTTAATTCCTGCCCAATTGGTAATCACTTGCGGAATATGTGGCACAAGAAGGGGTAAACCATCTGTCATTGCCATTTGACTGAATTTCTTTTTTGTGACGAAAACAGGGTAATCACAGTGCGCAGAAAATTCGCCTTTCACAGTTTGCTGAAGAGCCCGCCGAATTTTGGCTTTGATTTCTTCGCTAAAGCTTTCGGGGTCGGAGAGCATTTTCCCCCAATTCATTGTCTCTCTTTTTGTCGGTCTTGCGGAGTTAGTATTTTTGGCATCAGTATGTCATTCCTTTTAAATCAGCAGGTTATTCATTATTTCGTGTTTTCGGGCAGGGTAGACAAACGAATCTATCTTTTTCGCTTTCAGCAGGTTATGGAGCTTTTTCAGCACCGGATATTCGGTGTAAAAGTGCCCCGCATTTATCAGAGGAAGAGCACTTTCCAGCATATTGTGATAATTGATGTCACCTGTGACCAAAACATCAACCTGACCGCTTGCGGTCTTAATTAAACTTGCGCCCGCACCACCGCAAACGCCGATTTTTTTAACCGGATAATTTTTCCCCGAACCGGCAGTCCAAAGTTGGACGAACGGTGCTTGCAGCTTAGTTTTTACCCTTTCGGCAAATTCGAAAAGACTGACTTCTTTTTCCAATTCACCCGCCAGACCTAATCCGTAAGCAGGGTTGTTGTTCCGCGTTTCCACAAAATACACTGCAGGCACCTCATAAGGATGAGCGCTTTGGATTGCCCTTTTTACTGCCTCCAAATTGAAGCTGTCCACTATAAATTCCAGCTCAATTTCATCAGTTTGTTCGTATTTTCCCGCTTTTCCCAAGAACGGATTGCTCCCTTCCAAAGGACGGAAAGAGCCCTTTATTTTATGCCTTGTGGAGCACATGTCATAGCAGCCGATGCGTCCTCCGCCCGCATTGTGGATAGCGTTCAGCAGTTTATCAGCCGCGGAAGGCGGAACCGTAACCGAACAATGATACCATTTGGCACCCGTTTCATCACTCAGCAAATGCGTGTTTGCAAGTCCCAAAGCTTCTGCCAAAGCGGAATTTACCCCTTGCGGAACCACATCCAAATTCGTGTGCATGGAAATTACGGCAATTTGATGCTGCACCAAATCAAGGATTGCGGATTGAGTAACCGATTTCAGCGGTTGGAAAATCAAGGGATGATGACTGACGATTAAATCAAAAGAATGACGGACTGCATACGCAATCACGGACAGCGTCACATCCAAAGTCAGCAAAATCTTGTCCGCTGACCAATCCTCCCGCCCCAATTGCAAACCGGAATTATCCCACTCCATTGCCAATCCCGTCGGCGCCAATTCCTCCAATTCACGCAAAATATCTTTTACTGTCATTGTGTCCTCGCTTTCAACTTTCCGCAGCAGGGAAGTTTTAATTCGTTCATATTGTTTTAGGATAGACTGAAAGCGGATTGATTTTTGGCAAGATATTTTTCCTTTCCCGGCAAGGATTGTATTGACAAAGAAAATGCAGTTCGGCTTTATTGTTTTACAAAGAAAATCTATGAGGAGGAAAGTTATGCCGAAGGTTTTGATTGCCACGGAAAAAGCTTTTGCCGCCGATGCGGTGAAGCAGATTAAATCCGTTCTGCAAGAGGCAGGATACGAACAAGCTTGGCTGGAAAATTACACCGATGTCAATGATCTTTACCAAGCCGTTGCGGATGCGGAGGCTCTGATTGTCCGCAGTGACATTGTGGACGAGAAAGTGCTTGCTGCGGCAAAGCAGCTCAAAATTGTCGTTCGTGCCGGAGCGGGTTATGACAATATTGATTTGAAAGCGGCTACTGCCAAAGGCGTAGTCGTGATGAACACTCCGGGGCAAAATTCCAATGCAGTGGCGGAATTGGCTATCGGAATGATGATTTATATGGCGCGCAACAAGTTCAACGGAAAATCGGGCACGGAATTGGCAGGCAAGAAACTTACCCTTTACGGCTTCGGTTGGGTGGCTCATTATGTCGCCAAAATCGCCAAAGGCATCGGGATGGAAGTTTATGCCTATGATCCTTATCTGAAGGACGAAGCCTTTGCCGAAGCAGGAGTTAACCGTTTAACCAAATTGGAAGAAGTCTTCCAAATCGGGGATTATGTCTCCCTCCATATTCCTGCCAACGCCGAAACCAAAAACTCCATCAATTGGAGTTTGCTCGGTCTGATGAAAGACAAATCCGCTTTGGTCAATACTGCGCGCAAGGAAGTCATTCAGGAAGACGATTTAGAAAGAGCTCTGCGGGAAAAGAAAGGCTTCAAATACATCAGTGATGTGGAAGGTCCCAAGATGGAATACTTCCAACAAAATTTTGCCGACCAAGTCTTCTTTACCCCCAAGAAAATGGGTGCGCAGACTGAAGAAGCCAATACCAATGCGGGTGTAGCCGCCGCTAAACAAATTATCGCCTTCTTTGAAAAAGGCGATGTCAGCTGCAAAGTCAATTAACGAATAATGTCCCATAACTTTGGCGGAGTGGTTAAAAGGCTGCTCCGCCTTTTTTTATTTGTTCTTGGCAAAAGCTTCAAATCTAATTCCCAATAATAAATTTGCCCTTCTTGATATATCCCTAAAACAGTAACTTTTCTTCTTTTGCCTTCCAACTGAACAAATGTTCCAAATTTCCATTGAACTTTAATTGCCGGTATGAAAATCTATATCAACCCTATTCTTCCTTTATTAGTTCCGGCGGAACAACAAGGAGCCTCTGGGAAAAAATCCCAGAGAGACCGCGGCATCACTACCGTAACTAATAAAGCAAGATAAGTGAGAAAGCCGGGAAGTATAATTATTTTAAACCCCCAAAATGCGATATATTTCCGAAACTGCAGCATTGGATTTACCCTGTTCTATCTATTGGCTTTAATCTGCAGAAGGTGGGCGGGGTAAAAATCTGCCATAATAACAGCTTACAACTGTCATGTTGTAAAACATTTCTGAGTCCTTTTTGCCTTGAAAAACAAAATAAGTGTCCTCAACCTAATTGGCAAAATGGACTTCGGTCTATACTATCCTATGTCATGTTCCGAAGTCCGGAATTCCATTGAGGTTAAGTAAACTTTGAAAGTAAGCGAAGGAATTCAGAACTCCGAAACATTCGGTCTTTCGGAGTCCTTTTTGCCATCGGAACCCCAAAAGTGTTGTTAATCTATTAGGCAAAATGGACTTCGGCACTTATGGCAAAATGGACTTCGGTCTATACTATCCTATGTCATGTTCCGAAGTCCGGAATTCCATTGAGGCTATGTAAACTTTGAAAGTAAGCGGAGGAATTCAGAACTCCGAAACATTTGGTCTTTCGGAGTCCTTTTTGCCTTGATAAACAAAAAAAGTGTCCTCAACCTAATTGGCAAAATGGACTTCGGTCTCTATCATATTATATCCTATGTCATGTTCCGAAGTCCGGAATTCCATTGAGGTTAAGTAAATTTTGAAAGCAAGCGAAGGAATTCAGAACTCCGAAACATTCGGTAATTGATATATACTAACTCTTAAACGGTTTAATTGCAAGAATAATTAACTCTGTAGGAGTTTGTTGTCAGTAGCCGGCTTTGAAGCCGCTAGTTATGATTCTATGACTTCAACATTGGCACGAGGAATGAGAGCTTCAGTGCCGTCCTCAAATTGGGCTTTCAAAACACGCACCAAGGTTTCGGATTCAACCTTGGTGAGCTCTTCCGGCAAACTTATGACTCTGGCGATTTTGCCGAAATTGGGTTGTCTGATGACGCGGATGAGCGTTCCCACTTCCAAAACGGGAAGTTTGATTTCCGGGGCAGTTAATTCTTCTGCTTGGAATTCGAGAGGGATAATGATTTCCGGACGAATTACACCGGCACGGATTTGGGTTCTGCCGTGAATGGAAGTTTTCGCACCGTTGAATTTCTGCAGCAAATTAAAAGTCTTTTTCGCCATGTTTATCTTGCCGAAGCCTTCAGTGCAAACAATCGTTATTCCCACATTTTCATGACCGGTAATTGCCACTCCCAAATCGTAACCTAAAAGCTGTTTGATGTCCTGGTCGTCAATGCCGCCTGTGATAATTGCTTTAACGCCGACTTTGCGCGCTTTGTCAATTGCCGGGTAACGAACAAAAGCTCCTGCTATAATTATGGTGCCCGCGCAAGAGTCGTCAATTTTTTCCGGCAGAAGTTCTTCTTCGGGCGAAGATGCCAAAAATTTAAGGGTGCCGACGGTTTCTCCCCCTATGCCAAAAATGCCTTGCACATAGGCTGATTTGTTTTCTATGATGACACCTTCGTTGGGAATAATATCGGTTACGACACCGTCGATAAAAGCTTTTACCTGAACAGGTATGCGGGGTTCGCGCAGAAGGATTTGGCCTGTGTGTGCAGAAATGGATTCCACCTCTCCGTCGGTGGGTGAAGTGACGGAATTTTTCATGATGCCGAGCCCGAACAGTCCTTTATTTTCAGCTAAAACTGTTCCTTTCTTGATTTGATCTCCCGCTTTTACTTTAACGAAATTGGAAAGTTGAGCTGGTGTAACTCCAAGTTTATTTGCCAAGTTCAGAGGGACGACTTTTCCCGGGAGTAAAGTTTGTGCCACTACATCTTCGGCTTTGACTTTATCGCCTTTATTGACAAGGACTTCACCTTTCAGAGGAAGCAGGCGTTCTTTACGTAAAACAGTATTTTCGGTAACGGTAAGTCCGGCGGAATATGCTTGTCCCATTTTGTCCTCCCTACTTTAGAATTTGTTCCGGATAGGCTTTAAGTTCGCGCATCCATTTTTTCAAAGAATTGATACGGGTTTCCGGATCTGGCGGTAATTCAAAAGGTTGACGCCCGCGGGTGTCAAGAATGATACCGACAACTCCACCATACAAATCCACTTCCAATTCTTTATTCTTATCTTTGTCCAAAATCATTCCTCCGTGCGCTTTCAGCTTGGCTTTTGCCACTTCGCCCACGCCCAAAGGAATTAATCTCATTTCCCCATAGGGTATTTCTTCTTCAAAAACCGTGCCGTCCGGTAAATTTATTTTTGCTGTCAAAGCCGGCTTGCCGAGCTTGTTTTTGCCGACCGGAGCTACGCAAGTTCCGAGGTAAATCAGGCAATCTTTGTTGAATACTTCAGTAGCGGCTTTTTCGCAAATTTCGGAAAGGACGCCCAAATGCGGCATCATAAAAATGCTGTCCACAGCCAAGCGGGTAATTCCTTCCGGCAAAAAGGCATCAATTAACATCATAGCCGATTGATTGCGTCTGGGTGCATGGGAAAGAACACCGCCGCTGCCTACTAATAATCCCAAAGACATCATGTTGACGATTGTGGCACCGGAAGTGGATTGACTGAAAGCTTCGGAGATATCCCTCTGTCTTTGCGTTCCTTTCAAGGTGACGGCAAATTCCTTATGTTGTTCAAAAGCTAAGCGCAAGGCTTCTTTGGCGATTGCTTGTTCCAAAACGAGTTCTTCCAGCAAACTGGGAATGGTTGTCGGGCGGATCATTTTATTTTTGATCATGTTGCGCAATTCGCTTTCATCAATGAAGAAAGGCACCCAACGCATAATATTGGGCAAACCTGCAGATGCCAACACATTGGAAATGCTGTAACTCATACCCAAGTTTGCGCTCACAGTGCGGTTAAAGATAAAATCTTCGGTGAAGACGGAAAAAATATCCGTGGTGGCACCGCCGATATCAACTCCGACGACTTCAATGTTTTCCGCTCTTGCCACCGCTTGCATAATGTTACCTACGGCAGCGGGAGTAGGCATAATGGGAACAATTTCATGCTCGGGACCCATCGTCCATGTCATCAGTTTATTGTAGCCGGGAGCTTGCTGCATGACATGTTCCATAAAGATATTGTGGATTTTATCGCGAGCGGGACCGAGGTTTTCCACTTCCAGTTTGGGGCGGATGTTTTCCGTAATCATCAGATTGACTTTGTCCTTCAGCGTTTCTTCCACTTCCTGAATTGCCATTTTGTTTCCGGCATAGATAACTGGGAGTTTATAACCTGAACCCAAACGCGGTTTTGGATCGGCAGCGGCAACAAGTTCAGCCATTTCCACCACATGCTTAATTGTGCCTCCGTCTTCTCCGCCGGCCATTAAAATCATGTCCGGACGCAGTTGACGGATGCGCTCTATCTTTTCGTGATTCATTCTTTTATCGTTGCTGGCGATTAAATCCATAACAATAGCGCCCGCACCCAGCGCTGCGCGCTCTGCACTTTCACCTGTCATACTGGCAACTACGCCCGTGACCATCATTTGCAGACCACCGCCTGCCGAAGAAGTGCTCACATAAGCATCTACGCCGATATCACCTTTGCGGGGGATGACAAATTCGCCGTTTTCCATGAACTTGATATTGGGATTGTGATATTTCAAACGAGCCAATTCTTCCAGTTCCTGAACAGAATTGATGACACCTTTGGTGACATCGTTAAGAGGTGCTTCCACTGTCGTAGGTGCTTCTCCGCGCACTGTTTGACGATATTCTCCGTCAATCCACTCAATTAAAATAGCTTTGGTCGTAGTGCTGCCGCAATCAGTAGCAACGATGCGCGTGAGGCGCTTTTCGTCATATTGCATTTCTTCCTCCATCGCAGTTAAGGAGTTCTATTTGATACAAATCTTTAAAAACGGTAATTCCGTCAATTATCTTTCTCATTTTCTGATTTCTTACCGCGCTTAAAAAGCTTTCGGAAAAAAGCTTGGAACCGCTTTCTTCTTCTTTGCCTGAGCAATCTTGCCTGCTGTCTTTTTTCATGATTGATTTCTTCATCCAATTCATCCATGCGGGAAATCAATTCGCGCACATATTCTTCGTTTTCCAGCAGCAGCGCAAACTGCTGATATTTTTTGGAGTCAAACAAAATCTCCGCAAAAGGAAGAATGAAGAACATAAACTGACTGCCGATACCGGCTAAAGGACGCAAAGATTCCGCAATCAAGATGCCCGCGGAAGCCATTCCTCGTTCTGCTACAAAGCGTGCCACTTTATCAATCATGGCGTGCGCTTCTTCTTCCGTTATGCTTACTTGTAAATCATTCATCTTTATAATCCGCGACAGGCAGTCAGGACATACACATCTTTTGCACCCTTTTGCAGTAAGACTTTTGTTGCTTCATTGACAGTGCTGCCCGTCGTAAAAACATCATCAACAAGTAAAACCTTTAAACCTTCGGCGCTCTTTTTTCCGGGAAGAAAAGCTCCTTCCAGATTTTTCCTTCTCTGTTTGCCGGTAAGAGTAGTCTGCGAAACAGTGTAGTTTTTCCTAATTATCAGGTTCGGGAAATACTGTTTATTCAATCTGAAAGCTAACCCTTGGGCAATTAATTCGCTTTGATTGAACCCGCGCTCTCTTTTCCGCACCCGATGCAAAGGAATAGCAGTCACGCAATCTATTTCCTGCAGATAGTTATTACCCTGTTCAGAGAGAAAAATTTGATTGGCAAACCAATCTCCCAATTTGGTGAAGCCTCTATACTTCAAAGCATGAACCAAAGCTTTGGCTGCATTGTCATAAGCAAAAACCGCTCGCGCTTGCGTGAAAACATATTGATTTTCCGCACATTCGGGACATTCATCCGTGATTAAAGGATAACCGCATTTATTGCAAATAGGCTTTGAAAGCTCATTTAGACTATCTCTGCACTTTCCGCACAACCAAAATTCCTGACTTGCAATTCTCTCATGGCAAAGCAGACAAACAGAAGGGTAGAACACATTTCCCAAGTCGGTTATAGTTTTTCGCACCAAAGCATTCTGCATCATTTCTATCCGGCGTTAAAATAATTCTCTATTGCTTCAATGAGGACAAATCCGTCATGAGAAACGGAATGTGAAGACGCGGCTCTTTCCGGATGAGGCATCATTCCTAAAATATTACGATTTTTGTTGCAAATTCCCGCAATGTTATCTATGGAACCGTTAGGATTGGCTTCCGCAGTAACATTTCCCGCTCGGTCACAATAGCGAAAGACAACCTGATCATTATCCAGCAAAGCTTTTAAGCCTTCCGCTTCAATATAGAAATTGCCTTCTTTATGAGCAATGGGAATGTCCAGTACCCGCCCTTGCTCTATCTTATAAGTAAAAGGAGTTTCGGAATTTTCCACGCGCACATATTGATGTTGGCAGATGAACTGCAGATTTTTATTCAGCAGCAGAGTTCCGGGTAAAAGACCGCACTCAGTCAAAATCTGAAAGCCGTTGCAGATGCCGAGCAGCAATCCTCCTTTTTCCGCATAAGCAATCACTTCTTTCATTACCGGTGAAAATTTTGCCAGAGCACCGCAGCGGAGGTAATCTCCGTAAGAAAATCCTCCCGGTAGAATTACCAAATCCGGATCCTGCAAATCAGTGTCCTTATGCCATATTTGCCGAACCGCATGCCCCCTTAAGGCAAAAACTTCCCTGGCATCACTATCGCAATTTGAGCCGGGAAAAGTGATTACGCTTACTCGCATGGCGGATTTACAACTTCCAGTTCAAAACTGTATTTTTCCGTATTGGGGTTTGCTAAAAGCTTATCACAAATAGCATCAGTCTGCAGACGGACTCTTTCCTCATCCTCATCCTCAAATAAGATTTCAATATATTTGCTCAGACGCGTTTCTTTAACATTATGATAACCCAGCGAATGAAGCGAATTTGTTATCGCTTGACCTTGCGGATCAAGCACTTCGGGTTTGAGAAAAACATGGATTCTGGCTTTTAGCATTGCTTCTTTCCTATCTGTATATATTGCAATTAATAAAAATTTGATTTCTATAATTTAGCAACTGATGTTTTGGTCAATAATTTATTTCCTTACTTGCAGGCAGATGTGAAGTCGGACAGTTTTTTAGGAAGAAGTATAGTTGATAAGAATGTTTTACTTTGAAGAAAGAAAGTAAGAAGAAGAAAGCTTGAGCAATCTTGTTTATTCAGTTGTCTTCAAACTATTAACTGAGCGGAGTGGCTTAAATATTGCTCACATTAAGATAAGGAGGAAAAGATGCGAATGAAGATTGTGTTATTATCGGTCTTTCTGACTGCGTTCTATTCCTTGGTTGCCGTCAATCAAGTATTGGGTCACTTTGCAGCTCCGAATATCAATAATCTGTTGGTTCGGGACACTCTTGCTATCGTCTCTTCTGAGTATGACGGATTGAGAATAATAGATGTGTCCGAGCCTGCCAATCCTGAACAGATTTGGTTTTTCGGACAGCAGAACATTAACGGATTCGATGTTGCCGATACGCTGCTTTATATCTCCACTTCCTTGTATGTTAAAACCTACAATATTAAAAATCCGGCTAATCCCCAACTGATAATGACCAATTACAATGCATCTTGTCAGCAGATAAAAATCTTCGGAGATTACTACATTTCAGGCGGTTCTTACCTTTCCGTATATGACAGATGGACTAACGGAAGCCGGCTCTGGCAATATGATTTTGGCCTCTATTCAGGCTATTCGGTAAGCGACTTTATTATTGCCGATAACTTGCTCTTTGCTGCTATTTCAAACTTGGGCTTCATGATCTTCGATTTCAGTAATCCTGTTCAGCCGCAGCTTCTTTGCACTGTTCACACTGCCGATTGTTGGGATACACCTATAGCCCTGCATGACAACATCTTCTTTTACATGCAAAATAGTTCAGGTGACCTTGTCTTGTATGATGTTTCCAATCCTTCCAATCCGTCCATAGTGATCTCTTATCCTTTTAATCCTGTTATGGATATGGTTGTTGACGACACTGAACAGAAGCTGTTCTGTTACAGCTATAATACAGGAATTAAAGTCTATGATATTTCTAATCCGTTAGACTTGCACGTTGATAATTATTTTTGTTCTACAAATTGGTATTATTATGCAAGGTATAATGATAACATCAGGCTGCAAAACGGATTTATCTATATTACGGACGACTTGGGGCTAAGAATTGTGCAGCCTGACTTGACACCTGATTTCAGTCTATCTTGTTTTGTCTCTACAGGCGACTTTATTTACGGTCTGGACTGGTATCAGGATTACCTTTACGCATCTCAAACCGCCTTAAAAATCTTCAGTTTAACCGATCCTTCAAATCCTGTCTTAATAGGTTCGGAAGCCAATGTTTTTGATCCGAATTATCAAGTCAGAGCAGGAGACGGATTTGCCGTATTACGAGCGCGTTATTACGATAGAGAAGACATCGGTTGGATACGTTATGTGAATACTGCCAATCCCTACAGTCCTTTTCAAATGGGCACTTACTGGTATTGGTATGCCGACAATCTGGATATGGACGTGGAAAATAACACCGTTTATCTTGAAGCCGACAATAAACTTTTAATGGTTGACACTTCCAATCCCGATAGTTTAACTCTGATCGGACTTTATAATAACGGAAACGTGGAACGATTTGATATTTTGAACAGCCTGGCTTATTTGTGTTTAGGCACGGGAGGCGTGAAAATCGTAAATCTCGCTAATCCTGCCTTGCCTATAGATTTAAGCAGTTTTATTCTTCCCCAACCGGCAGTGGCTTGTCAGACAAACGGCATTGTTATGGCTGTTATGACCGCACCGCAAACGATAACTTTTTTGGAACACCTTTGCCCCACGCAAGTTTATCTTGTTAATGTAGCTGATCCCGCAAATCCCGTAGTCGGAGCTCTCATTCAACCGCGCAGTAATAATTATTTCAACTATAAGATGAGAATTTATAATCACATATTAGTGCTTTGCGATATGCTTTGGAACCGCATTTACTTATATGATGTCAGCGATTTCAATAATCCAGTTCTTTTGAGAGAGATCGTTTCCAATACTAATTCAGCCGAAGCTGTAATCAGAGGAGACTATCTTTATTCCGCAGACGGGTTTTACGGCATAGCTGTTCGGGACATAAGCGATGTCTTTAATATTGACGAAACTTTACCGCCTGTTCCTCAACCGGAAATAAACTGCTTCCCTAATCCTTTTACCGGTCAAATTACAGTTAAGCTCAATTCAAAAAGCACAAAACCCTTTACAGTGCATATCTATAACGGTAAAGGACAATTGGTATGGAAAAGCACTTTTTGCCGGAAAAGTGAATTTGTCTGGAACGGTAAAGATACTAACGGAGATAGTGCTGCAGCCGGATTGTATCTGATTCGAGTAAGCGGAGAAGATATAGCGGCAAGTAAAAAAATCATCAAGTTACAATAAAGAGACCTGCTTTACATTTAGCAGATCTTTAAGAGAATATAAAACTTATAGATTATGGTTTTACTACAATAATTAAGTCTGTCTATATAGCCAATATTTTTTCGGTTCGGTTAATTTCAGGGAGTTTTAGCAGGCTGAAAAGTCCAGTGGAAGCCTTGCTTTTTGTTCACCTTAAAGCTGTAAGTTTGTAAGAAATTTACTGCTTGGGGAATGGAGTAACCGACCGGAATAATCACATAATTATAGCGGTCCAGGTCCTTTGTGTAGCTCTCTTTCCACAAGGGAGCAGTGATAAATACAATCGTGCAGGCGGGGTTAAAATACATTTGACCGGTCTGCAATTCAGTGTATTTAAGGACCTTTGGTCTTTCGGAATAAACAGTTGCAAGGCTGTCCGCCAAAGCGTTTGCGTAAAGACTGTCCTGCGGCAGCGTCATAATATAAGCAGTGAATTGTCCGGATGCGGGATTGACAATAATTGCCTTTGTTTCCTGCCAACTTTTATGTAAATTCACTCCTCCCTGCCAAATGAACAACACTGCAATTAAAACAGAAATCCAGCGTGCGATTTGTTTAACGCGAGGCAAAAAGGTCAGCAGACTGCCAAAAGCCAAAGGTAAAAGGAACAGCGTCGTTCCGATAAAGAAACCGAAGAACAGCATAATTCCGCTGAAAGCTCCTCCCAAATCTATTGCTTTGGTTAAGGCAATAAGAAATGAGGGACAAAAGTTCACGCCGGTAATGATACCGAGCAAAAAAGCGCTGTTGGTGAATTTTACACTTTTGGGAACATGACACTGTTTTTCGGCACGAGAAGTGCGCAAAGCGTTTAAGATCAAAAAGATTGAGAGCAGGATATATGAAATGCCTGTGAATAAAGTTCTCTCTTTTTGCGGAAGGAAAGAACCCAGCCATCCTGCCAAGGCGCCAAAAAATAAATAGGCGAAAAAGCGTCCTGCGCTGATTTCCAGAACTTTGTAAAAGCCGTTTTTCAAGCTCCTGTCTTCCGAAATCAGGTAGGGTAAATAAATGGGAGCGCAGGTCAACAAACAAACAGTGCCGGTTGATAAACCGAGCAAAAAACCTTCCGATAAAGTTGCCCAAAGCATTATAAAATCAACCTCATATCTGAATTCCTATTTCGGTAACTCTTTCATTTTTAAGGCGCCGGAAATGCATTTTTGCACGCAAAGTGAGCAACCGACGCATTTATCTTCGTCAATTTGGGGAAGTTTATCCTTGTCCAAAGAAATAGCTAAATACGGACAGCAGGTGCAATTTCCGCAATGGATGCAAAGTTCGGGAATGAGAGAAGAAACTTTTTGCTTGGGAGGTAGGTCCATGAAATCGGTTACGGGTTGCGGCAATGCAATTCCGACCAGTTCTTTCACGCTTTTGATGTGTCGTGCTTCCAGCAAGTAAGAGAGCCCGCTTTCCAATTCCTCTATAATGCAGTAGCCGTATTTTTCCACCAAAGTGCAAAACTGAACGGTTTCCGCTCCCAAAGCCAAAAAATCTGCCGCTTCCTTGTAATCCATCACTCCCCCGTTGCCGGAAATGGAAATTCCTCTTCCCGCGGCTCTGGAAATGGTCAAATAGCTGATGGGCAAAACTCCTGCTCCGGACATTCCGTAAAGGACACCTTCGTCCCATTTTCCGCGCGGCTTATCTCTAAAGGCAAGAACAGGAAAGGTATTGGCTAAAGTCACTCCCGCTTTTTTCTCCGGATACTTATCAAAGATTGATTTAATAGCGTTAATAATGGGCACGATAGAAGTGACTGCACCGGTCAGTTTGAACAATTTGGGAATTTCAGGATTGCTGATTTCCATCACCCAATCGACTATTTTTGCGGTTAATTCCGCATTTTGAGAAACTATATCTCCGTGAGTTCCGTCTCCGCCTTGTGGACAGGATAAACTGTATTCTATACCCATTGCTCCGGCAGCTTCCAACTTTTTGGTATTGCTTTGCCAGACTGCTTTGTCGTTTATGTCATCACCTGTTACAGGACCGCCGGTAGAAGCCATGGTCAAACGGTCAGGAAATTCATTTATTAATTGTCGGATTTCATTGCAGACACGGTCTAAAGGATGTTCGGAAACATTATCGCAATTGCCGTAAGTATCCTGATTGAAGACCAGCATGTATTCTCCGGGAATATGGATGGGAACATTGTCAAAGGCTGTTTTCATAATACCTCCGGCCCATCCGGCAGCATAAGCTTTTTTCATTTGGTCGTAACCATCGGTCGGAGGTGCAGCTGAAAGCAGGAAAGGACTTTTCAAAGGTCTTCCGAAAAATTCCGCATTTACCGGAACCGGCAGTAAAATTCTTCCCGGAACAGGTTGCCAACTCTTTGTAGGTTTATCAATCAAAGGCTTTTCTTTGCCGCTGAAATGAGCTTCTATCGCCAAAGCGGTATTTTTTCCCGCTGCCACAGCTTCCACAACTGTTGTGGGTCCGTTCATCATATCACCGGTGTAACATAAAGTAAAGGGTGCTTCCTTTACGGAAAGGTCATAAATGCAAGGAGCAAAATCCGAAGGCTTCAGACTTGATGAATTACCTATCGCCATAAACACTGTATCAAAAGGACGAATTTGACCCGTGGCACCAATTTCGTCTTGCATTTTGGAAGGATGGAAAGTTTCGCCTTCCGGTAAAAAAACGGGAACGGTGCGAACTGCTTTTACTTTGCCGTTTTCATGTATCACTTCGGCAATGCGGGTGCGGTTTGTAATGTGAATTCCCGCTTCAGTCAATTCTTCTTTTTCCGCTTTGGTCAGAGGCATTTCCGCCAAACTTTCCAACACAATCATTTCCACATGAGCAGCACCTAACTTTTTAGCGGTTAAAGCAATGTCTGCACCAATGGCACCACCCGTGACAGCAACTCTTTTGCCTTTTACCAAAGAGGCGTCTTTTGTCCTTAAAAATTCATTTCCCCAATGAACTGCTTCCTTTCCGGGAATGTTCAATTTGAGCGGAATAGTGAGGCCGACAGCAATTATTATAGCATCGTAATCCTTTTTGTAATATTCCAATTGAGCGGCAATGTGTTGATTGAAGCGGAATTTTAAGTTAAAAGAAGCTTCCAGAAAAGCTAAATCAGTTGCCAAAACTTCCTGAGGCAGACGGTGCTCAGGAATCAGATTACAGGCACCTCCTGCACCTTCATTTTCATCCCAAACTTCCACAGACCAGCCGAATTGCGCTAAAGTAACTGCAGCACTCAAGCCTGCAGGTCCGGCACCTATAACCAGAGCTTTTTTGCCGTTAGCATCGGGTTTTTCAAAGACCGGCATTTGATTCAGTTCTTTCGCTTTTTGGATAATAGTGGCTTGCACGGCAGGAATTTGGATGGGAATATCAAAACCCTGACGCACACAAGCTTGTTGGCAATGGTAATCAGGACAGACTGCTCCGCAAATTCCGCCCAAAGGATTGCTTGCTAAAATTAAAGCGGCAGCGCGTTTGTAGTCTTGAGGCATACCTTTTGCGGCAGCTCTCATAAAATCAGCGGGAGAACAATCGGCAGGACATGCTGTTTTACATGGCTTTTCAGCACAATATTCACAGCGTTTAATCTCACTTTTTAACTGAGCGTCGGTCAAAAAAGTTTGGTTCATTGCAACCTCATTATGATAGGGTTAATTCTTTTGCGTGGAAGCTGATTTATATTTTTCAACAGCAAGAAGAATAGCTTCCGGCGTAGCGGGAAATTTTAAGGGAGCAGTATCTCCGCTTGAATTCAATGCTTCTATGGCGTGACAAAGAGCAAACCACACAGCTTCTCCGTAAATAAAAGGAGGTTCACCTATTGCTTTACTGCCCAATGCACCTGCTTCCTTACAAGGTGACTGCACCATTTCCACAACTAATTTTTCCGGCAGGTCACGGATGCCGGGAATTTTGTAAGTGGACGGCGAAGATGCCAAATACTTGCCTTTGTCGTCATAAGGCATGTCTTCCATGGTGCACCAGCCGAAAGCTTGCATAAAAGCTCCGATGATTTGGCCTTTGTCGATATCAGGTTGAAGAGAAGGTCCTGTTTCATGCACCAGATAAGCGTCCAAGATTTTACTTTCACCCGTCAGAGTGTCAATTTCCACCCTGACTAAAGCGCATCCGCAGACAAAATAAGCAAAAGGATTTCCTTTACCGGATTTTTGGTCAAAGCTGAGATGAGGTGTGGCATAAAAGCCGTAAGCACCCAAAGCCAAACGACGGTTGTATGCGGTTTTGACCAGTTCGGAAAAGGAAAGTTGAGCTTTTTTGTTGCTGCGTAAATATGCTGTATCGTTTTCCAGCACAATATCTTTCGTTTTTGCATTCAGTCCTGTTCTTTCCTTAATAAGTTCCGCAGCCAGTTTGGTTAATCTTTCTTTCAATTGTTCAGCAGCAATGCGGGCGGCGTTTCCGTTAATGTCAGTTCCGGTGGAAGCGGCTGTAGAAGAAGCGTTGCCCACGCGTTGGGAATTACTGCTTTCAACGCGAATCCGATTTAACGAAATACCCAAAGTTTTGGCTACAATAATTGCTACTTTTGTGGAAACTTCCTGTCCCATTTCCACTCCGCCGGTAGTGACGGAAACAGTGCCATCCGTGTAAATCCAAATAAGTGCGGAACCTTGATTTAATAAGGTTGTGGTAAAAGAAATTCCGAATTTGACTGGAATTGTAGCCAAGCCTTGTTTTTTATCCGAATGGTTACTGTTGAATACATCAACTTCAGCCTGTAATGATTTATAGGAAGAAATTCTTTGCAGACGGGAAAACAAGGCTTTCAAATTGATTTCAGTGATTTTTTGACCGTAAGGAGTGACATCACCTTTCCGATAAAGGTTACGCAAACGCACTTCCAAAGGGTCAAGGCTCAATTCGTGCGCTATTCTTTCGATGATTGTTTCCATCACAAAAATGCCTTGCGGAGCTCCAAAACCGCGAAATGCAGTATTGGGCGGCAAATTTGTCCGACAAGCTCTGCCTCTGATACGCACATTCGGTATATAATAAGCATTTTCAGCATGAAACATAGCTCTTTCCAAAATGGCGACGGATAAATCTGCATACGCACCTCCGTTGGACAAAAGTTCAACCTCGTAAGCGGAAATTTTGCCCGAAGCGTCAAACCCGACTTTATAATAGCTCTTGAAAGGATGCCTTTTCCCGGTGCAGAGCATATCTTCTGTCCTGTTCAATTTTACTTCTACCGGTCTTTTTGTTACGAAAGCACCCAGACCTGCTAAACATGCCCAAAGTGTTCCTCCTCTTTCTTTTCCGCCGAAAGCACCCCCCAATCTTTTGACATCAACAATGATATGATTGGCTGGAATATTCAACACTTGAGCCATAACGGACTGCACTTCCAAAGTGCTTTGCGTTGCGGAATAAAGAGTTAAAGTATCATCTTCACCGGGAATTGCCAGACAGCGTTGCGTTTCCAGATAAAAATGTTCCTGAGCACTTGTTTCCACCGCTCCGGAAATGACATGTTCAGCCTGATGCAGTGCGGTTTTAACATTGCCAATCTCAATTTTGCGTTCGGGAATATACCATTCCTTTTTGGCGTCCGCTTCGTCGATGGAAAGAACAGCAGGCAATTCTTCATACTCCAATTCAATCAGTTTAGCCCCTTGTTCCGCAATTTTTGGATAAGGAGAAAGCACCATTGCTAAAGGCTGACCCGCATACATTATTTCTTTTTCGGGGAACAAAGGCTCGTCTTTTATCACATAACCGATTTGATTTTGACCCGGAATATCAGCACAACTGAGGACTGCGGTAACATTGGGCAAAGCCTTTGCTTTTTCCAAATTTAAGCCGATAATTTTGGCATGAGCAACGGGACTGAAGAAAAAGCGGGCATAAAGCAAACCTTCAGGCTTTCTGTCTTCCCCGATAAAGATACTTTTTCCCGTCACATGCAATTTGCCGCTAATATGATGAGGAAGCTGTTTCATGCTTTCCCCCTTTCGGAAACTTCACTTTTGGGCAGTATCTCACACAATAGCTTCAGGAGATGATTTTTAATCAGCAGACACCGATATTGTTCCGAACCGCGCAAATCGGAAATTGGTGTAAACTCTTGTTGTGCCTTATCTGCCGCTTTGTTTATCAATTCAAAAGAAGCAATTTTGCCTTTCATAAATGCCATGGTTTTAATTGCCAAAGCAGGATATGGAGCAACTCCGCCCACACTTATGACAGCTTTATTTATCTTTGCGCCCTGCATTTGAATCTGCACTGCAGTAACCACGGAAGAAATATCCAGAGCTTTGCGTTTGGCAGATTTCCAAAAACCGAATAAGTTATTATTTTCGGAAGGCAGAGGCAGCAAAACAGACAGGATGATTTCTCCTTCTTGCAGAGCGGTTTGTTTGTATGAATGATAGAAAGTGGAGAGCTTTATTTTCCTTATTCCTTTGGCTGAAGCAAGCTCAAGAACTGCTTCCAAAGCCAAAAGTGCCGTTGCTCCGTCCGCCACCGGAGACGCATTTGCAACATTTCCCGCCAAAGTGGCAACATTGCGAATTTGTTCACTTGCCATTTGCTCAATAGCTGTTATCACCAGAGGGAAGTAATGTTGCACCGATTTATTTTGCCTGATTTCGCTCAAAGTGACCGCAGCACCTATGCGCAGATATTTATCAGCGAGTTCAATGCCCTGCAATTCGTTAATTTCGGATAAAGAGATGATTTCTTCAGGATGCTGATTTTGAATATTGGCTTGCACCTGCAGATCGGTTCCGCCGGCAAGAAATTTTATTTTATCGGTCTTCTTGTTTTGCAGAAGCTCCCAAAGTTCTTCCAAACTGTGAGGAGCGTAATAATTCAGAGTTTCGTGCCCTTCTACATTTTCCGAGGAGGAAGTAATTATAGCTTGCAGTTCTTCCTGCAGCTTTTTTTCTACTGATTTTAACCGAGCAGGCAGAATTTCCCTAGCAGTAAGTTGCTTTTTGCGCAAAATTTCAATTGCCTGCAGAATGCTGTCGTAACCTGTGCAGCGGCAAAGATTTCCTTCCAAAGCAGCTAAAACTTCGTTCTCCGAAGGATTGGAATGATTGAGCAGCAAGGCAAAAACGGACATCACAAAACCGGGCGTGCAGAAACCGCATTGTGTGGCATGGGCATCTAAAATGGCTGTCTGGATAGGATGCAAATTACCTTCTTCCGCTAAACCTTCTATCGTAATCAAGTGCTTATCCTGCAAGCGAGCAGCCAAATACAGACATGAATTTATTGCCCTATAAATAACTTTCCCTTTTTGCTTTTGCGCAATCACGACTGTGCAAGCGCCGCAATCGCCTTCATTGCAGCTGCATTTTGTGCCGGATAAATTCAGCCGGTCGTTTAATAATTCCAAGGTAGTCATTTCCGGCGGAATAGCAATCTCGGTAAAGTTGCCGTTAAGCCAAAAAGACAGCTTTACCTGCTTAATTAAATCTGTTTTTCTTTTCATTTTATTATTCCTGAAATTTAGGTTGTTTAATTTAATTAAATGCCTGTTGTTTGTAAAGTATTTTTTCCGATTTGGGTGGGAACCTCGTTTTTGCAGAACCCGATAAATATATGTATAACTATTTATATTTGAAAATGATACAACTCTATAATGTCAATTTATTTAATCCGTTGGGATTTGTCCCCAAACGCATTAATTTATAGAAAGGAATAGTATATTGCAGGATGTAAATTGACCTCTTAGCTAAAAATCCTGTGATATTCCCTATTCTTGATGCTCATCGGATCCTCCCAAAACGATGGCTCAACAGCAGGCGGCGGGATAAAAGTTCCTGCCGCTTTTTTGTTTAACGCATTCATTACCATTGTGATAGCCTCTAGCAAGTAAAAAGCTTAATTGAAATAGGCAAATTCAGAGTTTGCGGTTTTCACTTGACAAAATGTATTGATTTAATTAAGAAAAGAAGAAGATAAGAATGTGAGTTTCAAAAAGAGGTTTGAACAGAGAGCAGAAAGGGAGGAAAGAATGTCTCAATATTCGATCAATGAAATCGTGGAATTAGCCGTCCAAACAGAACACAGCGGTTATGCCTTTTATAATGAAGCAGCCAAACATAAGGGTTTGGAAAAGAAATCGTCGGATTTGCTCATTTACTTACGTGACGCTGAACTTAATCATGAAAAGACTTTTCTGGCTTTACGCGATGAAGAAGATTTGAAGAACATCACCATGACGCAGGATTGGGAGCTGGTTTCAGCATATTTAAAAACCATTGTGAATTCACGCCTTTTCAGTGATGCCGATTCTGCTATCAGACTTGCTTCTCGGGCAAATAACTTTGACGAAATCTTGGATGACGCCATTCGTTTTGAAAAAGACACTTTACTCTTTTTCCATACCATAAAGGACTCAATAACTGCACCCAAAGCACAGGCAGCGGTTGCTCGCATCATTCAGGAAGAACTCTCGCATGTCATCAGTCTTTCTGATTATAAAGCTGCTTTACGCTAATAGGTAAAAAGCTATATTAACCGGTTGATAATTTCTCATCCTACGGAGGAATTTTGAGTTTCTATGCCTAATTTTGATTTTAACAAACTGCGTTATGCCGGAGAAGTGGAACTGGTGCATATTTTGGAAGATGAATATGCCATGAAATCCTATTACGACATCTTTGACAATAGAGAAGATCTGGAAAATATCACCAATCAAATGTTGGCTAATACCGTTAAACTGAATAAAGTGATTGCTCCGCGTCTATACAATCTCTGTGCGGAAATTCAGAAGTATTTCAATTTCAAGGAACCGGTGGATTTTTATCTTTTTGCCACTTCAGAAGTAAATGCCTTTTCCATAAACGGATTTGGCATCGTTCCGCACATCATCTGTTTTACTTCTTCCCTTGTTCAGCAACTTAATGACGATGAACTCCGTTTCGTTATCGGTCACGAACTGGGGCACCTCATCTACAAACACAGTCAACTGGATGTTGTGAATAAAATCCTTGCCAATCGCGAAAATGAAGAAATTCCGACGGCGCTGGCAATATATTTTTTACGCTGGCAACGCTACGCGGAAGTCAGTTGCGACCGTATAGGTTACTTAGCCGTTCCGGATATTAAAGTTATCGGGACTGTATTCTTCAAATTCGCTTCAGGCCTCAATGAAACCTATCTTAACTTCAATATTGACGAATACCTGAAACAGCTGGACAAGATAAAAAAAATCGCCGTCGGAGACTTCTTTTCCACGCATCCGAACAACCTTGTCCGTCTCCAGAACCTGCGATATTTTTCTCAATCGGTTTTGATGCCCGGGATTAAAGATAAGGACGCACTTTCCGAAAAAGCTCTTCTGCACAAAACAAACTACTTGATGAACCTGCTTGAAATTCATCCTAAAAAAGAAAAAGATAAGCGCATCGTGGAATTTTACAGCAGTGTGGGCGTATATTTGGCTCAAGCTTCCGGCGATATTTCCGAAATTGAATGGAAAACCATGTTTGATTGGCTGGCTAACTATACCACTCAACCGGAAATTTACCTTAAATTCAAAAGTAAAAGAGATATCCTTAATCGCGTTGAAGAAATCTGTAAATATTTTTCTCGTCAGCATGGCGGAGAAAAATATGAATTGTTTGAAAAACTGACCCAACTTGCTATTATGGAAGGACGACTCGAGCAACCGGCAAAAGATCGCTTATACGAAATAGGAAAAAAGCTCAAAATTTCCAAAGAAGAAATTAACCACATCATCCGCCGCTCCACCGAAACTTATCTCAATCCCAGCCGGAAAACATTGTTCAACTGCTGAAATTGATCTTATTCCACCTCTCTTTTCTTCCTCATGATTAACGGGGGGTTAACGGGGGGTTAACGGAGGCTTACCCTCCGTTAACCCCACGCTAACCCCTTGCTGCATAAGAGCAAGAAGCGGAGCAGAGGTCGCAAAGTATCATATATTGAACAGCACTTCTTACTTAATGCCTTACTCAGTCAAAAGATTGGTTCAGCGATTACTTCATTAAAAAAAACGGCGGGATTTATGCGTAATGCTGATTAAATGAACGATTCTACCCAATGATGATACTGACGATTATACTATTTCTAGACTTGCACAACTTATGAACCAAAAATTGCAGATAGTGTGACACTTTTTCACCATTTGCAGTTTTCAGTGACTCTTTGTAAATCAACCTTGAATTTCGCAAGAGGAAATAAAAAATCTTGACGAGTAATAGAAGTCATATATAATGTAAACATGAGAAGACGAACATACAAAGTGGAGGATGATATGAAGAGATTTTTATTGCTGAGCTTATTCCTTTTGACGGTTGCAGCCGGCATTCAAGCTGCTCCATACAGCACGTTGGGAGAGTTGAATGCGCCTGATGCATATGTTTTACCGCATAAGGCAGCCGAGTTAACTTTTACGAATTATTTTAGGAGGGAGTATTCCGATTTTGTGGGACAGCCGCCTTACGAGTATTATCCTATGGGGAAGATTTCCTTAGGTTTATGGGACAGGTTGGCATTAGGAGTGTGGGCAGGTGATGAAGTAAGTTTTTTAGATGCGAAATTGATGTTGTTGGAAGAGACGGGAACACGTCCGCAGATAGCGATCGGAATAGATAATGTATTTTCTCCGATGAAGGAAGATGTGGCAGATTTAAAGCCGGGAGACGATTGTTACGGTAATCCCGATGCCGCCTATTACGAAAAAAATTCTCCGTATATATGCATGACGAAAGCGTTTGTTTTGCGTAATTATACGGGATTGAAGTTAATGGAGACATATTTAACCGCGGGGATAGGTCAGAATAAATTTAAGGCGCAGACTGATTTTTCCAAACGGTTTGAGGGATTATTCGGCTCGATAACGACGAAGCCGCATAAGAATTTAAGTTTTACTTTTGAGTTTGACGGGTGTGATTTCAATGTCGGCGGAGCTTTTTCCTATCATAACATAGGACTGAAAGTGGCGTATGAGGGGTTGGAAGAGGAAGAGAACAATCGTTTTGGGATAGCGATTACCTATTTATTTGACAAGTATTCAACGAGTAAGCAGCGTCA
>Ga0209201_1000230_pt1 | contig 83639 bp, 65 predicted proteins | sample AD_UKC055_MetaG_FD_184411 | JGI IMG/M metagenome (GOLD analysis project Ga0209201, IMG submission 184411) | Active sludge microbial communities of municipal wastewater-treating anaerobic digesters from USA - AD_UKC055_MetaG (SPAdes) (version 2) | ecosystem: Engineered > Bioreactor > Anaerobic >...
TTTTGAGTACATTGAAGTGTTCTATAATCGTGAACGCCTACATTCGACCTTGGGCTATCTCAGCCCGGCCGCCTTTGAGGCGGCGAATATCCCTTAACTATGTGTCCACTGAAATGGGGCAACCCCACCGTCGGGGAGGGGGCAGGGGGTGGGGCGAAAGCTACAGCTCACAAAGGTTCATCCATCGCCGGCTAGCCGCCTGGCGCCAGGCTGAAAATCACCTCACATTTTCATTTTTGCGTGATTTGCGCCAGCATATGGCGTTTTTTCTGAAAAATCAGCGAATCAGCGAGTCACTTGCGTTTACACGTGGGCACGTTCACACCTTTACACCTTCGCACGTTTGCACCTTCACACGTTCCTATGAGGAGCGCCGGTGCCCTGCTGCAAATCCACCACGGAGAAGCTTTCGGGCAGCAGCTCTTCCAGGCGATACTCCTCGTAAGTGCCATCAGGCTTGCCGATGAGGACGGGGGTATCGGGGTCGGCGAACTCACGCAGGGTTTGACGGCAGGCGCCGCAAGGAGTGCCGCCGTTGGGCGTGACCACTGCCAGCGCGACCACCCGCCGTGCCCCGGCGGCCACTGCCGTAACGATCGCCGCTCGTTCGGCGCAGATCCCCAGAGGATAGACGGCATTCTCTACGTTGCTGCCAGTGAAGAGCTGCCCCTCGGCGGTGAGGAGCGCCGCGCCGACGGCGTAGTGGGAGTAGGGCACGTAGGCGCGCGTCTGGGCCAGGGTGGCCTCATGGATAAGGCGTTCTTGATCCTTTCTGGAAAGTTTCATGTTCCCTCCTGGGCTGCGGTATCTTCTGGACTTGGGGGAATGGCTACGGCGCGAACTTTGCGGATGCGTCGTCCATCGGTAGCCACGACACTGAACGCGACACCGTTGTAAGTGAGGGTCTCCCCCACAACGGGAATATGTCCCAATTCGTTGTAGACGAAGCCGCCCAGGGAATCCGCCTCATCGAGCGGCAAGGGGAGGTTCAACAATTCCTGGACGTCATCCAGGGGAATACGCGCGTCGAAGAGATAGCTCCCCTCCGCTTCAAGGGTCATCTCCGGCTCTTCGTGGTCGTACTCATCCTGGATTTCGCCGACAATTTCTTCGACCAGGTCTTCCAGGGTGACCAGGCCGGCCACGCCGCCGTATTCATCTACGACGATGGCCAGCTGCACTTTCTGGGCCTGCATCTCTTTGAGCAGCGTGTCGAGCCGTTTGAATTCCGGGACGAAGTAGGCCGGGCGCAGGATTTCGCGCAGGCCCGGCGGTTGGCGGTGCGTGACGTAGTAGGGCAGCAGGTCTTTCACGTAAAGAACGCCGATGATGTTGTCAATGGTCTCGGCATAGACGGGGATCCGCGAGTGCCCGCTGGAGATGATGACGTCCACAATCTGCTCCGGCGGACTGGCGACTTCCAGTGCCACGATGTCAATCCGCGGCAGCATCACCTCGCGGGTGATCGTGTCATCCAGCCGGAAGATGGAGTAGATCATGTCGCGCGCTTCTTCTTCGATCAGGCCTTCCTGCTCGCCGGCGGTGACCAGTGTCTTGATTTCCTCCTCGGTGATGAACGCCGTGCGCTGCAAGGGAGTCCCGCCCAACCGGCGGGTCAGCCCATTCGCCAGAGCGAGGGCGGGGAGCGTGAAAGGTCGCACGACGGCGTGCATGGCGCGGCTGAGGCCGGCGATCCGCGTGTGCCAGCGGGAGGCGAAGGCGCTGCCGAGCGCTTCGGGAAGCAGGTAGCCCAGGCTCAGACTGATCCAACCAAGGAATAGCACGGCGATGATCCGGCTAACGGGCGTGAGCCACGCAGCGGGGCGCTGGAAGAGAGATCCGGTGTAAGCCACGAGCGCGGGTGTCAGGGCGCTCATGCCGAGATCGAAGTAGAGGCCCGTCGTCAGCAACAATGGAAAATCGAGCGCGATGCTCAGGCGCGTGATGTCATGACGAGGGGTGAGGGGAAGGCGCTCAGCGGGTTCGGCGGGGGGAACTTCTTCTAGCTCCCACCGTGAATAGGTGAGGATGGTGCGAGAAAAGACCAGAAAGCCCTGCAGGACGAGCAGCAGGACTGCCCACCATCCCTCACCGCTGGAAGATGGCATCAGTGCTAACCTCCTTCAAAAACGGCCCCGAATGAACACGAATTTCACGAATCGAAAATTGAAATTCCTGGCCCCCCGGAGCGAACGATTCTACGAAATTCAACCTCGCCGCCCGCTTCGAAAATCAGCGAGTCGGCGAATCAGCAAACATCAAGACCACTTGCGTGACACATGCACCGCCACTGACCAAAAAACGCAAGATTTCCTGGTGATTGCTGAAGATTGAGAATCAACTTTTGCCCCTTATCCCCTGTCCCCTTCCCCCCGCGCTGCGCGGGGGGAAGGGGAACTTTTTTTTGTAGGTTTTTGCAGGCGGGCGTAGCCCGCCTGCAAAAACCCCTTATTTTTTCTCCCCTCCCCAACGGCGCAGGCGCCGTCGGGGAGGGGGCCGGGGGAGGGGCAAAAGCTACAGCTTGCAAAGGTTCATCCATCGCCGTCGAGCTACCTGACGCCAGGCTGAACAATGACCGCACATTTTCATTTTTGGATGATGTGCGCCAGCACATGGCGTCTCCTTTAAAAAATCAGCGAATCAGCAAATATCAAAATCATTTGCATGGCAAGAGTAACGCAAACTCCACCTTGCTCTAGCGAATCAGCGAAAAAGCGAATCGGCGAGCCACCTGCGTTCACACGTTCACACCTGGGCACGTTCGCACGTGGGCACGTGGACACGTGGTCACGTGCGAACCTTCACACCTTCACACGTTTATGCTTCTGGCTCTTTCTTCTCGCGGACGCGCGCCGGAACGCCATAGGCGAGGCTATCGGCCGGCACGTCGTGCGTGACGACGGAGCCCGCGCCGGTTTTGGCGCCCGCGCCGATTTCGACCGGCGCGACGAGCAGCGTATCCGACCCGATGAAGGCGCCTGCGCCGATGTGCGTCGGATGCTTGTGCTGTCCATCGAAGTTGCAGGTGATGGTGCCCGCGCCGATGTTGGCGTCAGCACCGACGGTGGCGTCGCCCAGGTAGCTGAAGTGCCCCATTTTGGCGCCGGGCCCCAGGGTGCTGTTCTTCATCTCGCCGAAGTTGCCCATGTGCGCGCCGCGACACAGTCTCGCCCCCTTGCGCAGATGTCCAAAGGGGCCGATGTTGCTCTCGTCCTCCATCACGGCCTCTTCCAGCACCGAGGCGGTGACGCGGCAACGGTCGCCGATGGTGCACTCCTCGAGGATGCTGTTGGGGCCGATCTCACAGCCGGCGCCGATGGTAGTCTGGCCTCGCAGATGGGTGTTGGGCAGGATCACGGTGTCGCGCCCAATGACGACGGCGCTGTCGAGGTAGCAGGTCTCCGGATCCTGGAAGGTCACGCCCTCCAGCATCCAGTGCTCGTTGATGCGGCGTTGCAAGGTCTTGGCGGCGAGCGCGAGTTCCACGCGGGTGTTGATCCCCAGCACTTCCAGAGGGTCTGCGGCGCGCAAGCTCTCGACGGGTAGCCCCTCCGCTACCGCCATGCCGATCAGGTCGGTGAGGTACTGCTCGCCTTTGCGGGGGCTTGGCCGCAGCTGCGGCAAATGGGTCCACAGGAAACCCGCCTCGAAGGTGTAGATGCCGACATTGAGCTCACGGAGGGCGGCGATTTCCGGGGTGGCTTCGGCCTGCTCGACGATGGCCTGAATGCGTCCTTCGGCGTCGCGGACGATGCGCCCAAAGCCTTGCGGGTCGTCGCGGACGACGGTCATCATGGTGATGGCGGCACCGCTTGCCAGATGGCGATCCCGCAGCGCGCGGAGCGTTTCGACGCGCAGCAGGGGCATATCTCCGTAGAGCACCAGCACGTTGGCGGCGCGGCCTTCGAGGAGGGCGCGGGCCTGCATCACGGCGTGACCTGTGCCGAGGCGGTCGGCCTGCACCACTAACCGGGCGCGCTCGCCGACCCAGGCGCCGATTTCGGCCTCGGTTTCCGGACCGACAACGAGGAGCGGTGTAGCCTCGGTCAGCGCGGTCGCGAGCTCCAGGGAATATTCCAGGAGCGGCTTGCCGGCCAGGGGATGGAGCACCTTGGGGATAGCAGACTTGAAGCGGGTGCTCAAGCCCGCCGCCAGGATCACAACGGCAAGGGAGTCAGGGGTCATTGCAGCAGCTCCTTCTTCGAGAATGGTTCGCGGCGATCGCCGGAGGGAGGCCGGGAGAGGCCCCCGGCTTGTGCCCGGACGGGAGAATGGACGCACGGCAGGTTCCGCCTGGAAATTCCTCTTGAGGAGCGCCGCGCCAGAACCGGACCTGTCTGGGGCATCACGCGGGGAGAGCGAAACAAAACAAGACCCTCCTGCCAGCGACGGCTGGCGTCTTCCGGTCTTGTGGGAGGTATGGGTGACTCGCTCATATCACGTCAGAATTAACCTCATTTCAATTATAGCATACTGAAAGAGAAGTGCAATCTTTGGGCGGTTTTTTTGATTGCTCGACATGTACTTTCAGGTATAATGGCCTGATGTTGTCACCATAAACCTGAGCCTTACGATGAGGGGAAAGGGAACGGATGCGCTGGAATCACGGACAGATTGCAGGGGGACTGTTGTTCCTGGCGGGTGCGGTGTTGTTGACGCTGGCGCTGCTCTCGCCGCGCGCGCCGGTGTCCCCTGCTGCGCTGCCGACGGCGACGCTGGCCCCCTTTCCTACCCGCACACCTGAGCCGTTGATCCCGACGGCGACTTCGCCGGCGGCGACTGTCACCTCACAGCCGGCGACGGTGACTCTGCCGGCGGCGACTGTCACCTCACAGCCGGCGACGGTCACGCCCCTGGCCGCGACCGTGACGGCGTCCCCCGGCGCGTTCGACTTTCCAGAAGGCGAGCTGTGGCGTCTGGGAGTGTCCGCGCCCCTGAAGGCACCCTCCGCTTACAACCTGGCCGCGCTGCGCGTCGGTTGGGTGATGAATTGGAAGGCGTATGTCGCGCCGCCCGTCCCGGCGGGGGTCGCTTTTGTCCAGACGGTGCGGTTCAAGGACGGTGTGCTCAGTCCACCCGCTGAGACGTTGACGGCCATCGCGGCGGCCAATCCCGGCGCGAGCTGGCTCATCAGCAACGAGGCGGACGTCCGCTGGCAGGATAACGTCACGCCGGAGGTTTATGCCCGGCTGTATCACGAGGCCTACACGGCGATCAAGGCGGGCGACCCCGGCGCGAGGGTCGCTGCGGGCGGCATCGCGCAGCCGACGCCGCTGCGGCTGCGGTACCTGGACTTGATGCTGGAGAGCTACGCGCAGGCGTATGGCGCGGCGCTGCCAGCGCAGGCCTGGCATCTCCATAACTACATGCTGCGGGAGGAGCGCGACTCGTGGGGCGTGGACATTCCGCCGGGGCTGCCGGAGGCGACGGGCGTGCTCTATGAGATTGACGATTCCGGCAATCTGGAGGCGTTTCGCGCGCAGATTTGGGCGTTCCGCCGCTGGATGACGGAGCGCGGTTACGGCGGACAGCCCCTACTCGTGTCGGAGTTCGGGATTCCCATGCCGGAGGATTATGGGTTTCCGCCGGAGCGGGTGCAGACATTTCTGCGCGAGACGTGGCGCTTTTTCCTGACGGCGACGGATGCCGCGCTGGGCGCGCCGGCGGATGGCGGACGCCTGGTGCAGAGGTGGTGCTGGTACAGCCTGGCGGATCCCGTGTACGCGACGGGAAATCTGGTGACCCTCGATTCCCTGGAGTGGACGCCTTTGGGCCAGGCCTGGATAGCGCAGGTCGAGTGAGCGGGCGATGGCGATGCAGAAGACGTGGCGGGTGAATCTGGGACGCGGCTTGTTGGGGATCGCCGTGGGGGCGTTGTGTCTGTGGCTTTCCCTGCGGGGGCTAGAGCTGGCGGACGTGGGGGCGGCGCTGCTCCAGGCGCGTCCTCCCTGGCTGATCGCGGCGCTGGCGTCTGTGGTGGCCGTGGCGTTCATCAAAGCGGCGCGCTGGTGGTTCCTCTACCCGCCGTCTTTTCGTCCCCCCTCCTGGCTGACCACTTTCCCCGTGCTGATGACAGCGCAGATGTTGAATGTGCTGGTGCCCCTGCGTCTGGGGGAAATCGCCCGTGTGGGCCTCATGCTGCAGGAAAATACCTCCGTCGGCTCCACGCTGAGCACGATCGTGGTGGAAAAGTCACTCGATCTCCTCGCTGTGGGAGTTCTGATCGCCTTGATTGTGCCCACCGCGATGTTGCCGGACTGGTTCCCGCTCTCTTCGGGGATGAGCATGGGCCTGAGCGGCGTGGCGTTGCTCGGCGTGCTGCTGGCGATCTGGCTTGGGCGCGACTGGCTCAAGCGCCTGGCCGGGCGCGTCCTCAGTTTCCGGGGCTGGCTACCGGAACGCTGGCAGGCGCGGCTGCTGCGGCTGGTCCATGAGATTCTCGACGGCCTGGGCGCGTTGACCAACCTTCGCGGCGCTTTGCCGGTGGTGGGATTGACGGCGGCCAGCTGGCTGGCTTCCATCTCGACGATGGCGGCGATGCTGGCGGCCTTTGGGCTGCCGGTGCAGTGGCACGTGGCGCTGGTCCTCTCGCTGACGATTTACCTGAGCAACCTGATTCCCACGCCGCCGGCGCTCGTGGGGGTGATCGGCGCCATCACGGTGATGACGCTGCGCTGGTTTGGAATCGTGCGCGTCGAGGCCGCGGCGCTGGGAATGGCGCTGAACGTGGTGTTGATTGGCCCGCTCGTGATCATGGGAGGCTGGGCTACCTTGCAGCGTTTTGCGCAGCTGACGCGGGGCAATCTCAAGGAGCGCTGGGCATGGAGCCTGGGCTTGAAAAAGCACCCGCAACCGTAGCGCCCGCTGTCCCAGCGGGCTGGACGCCGATCCAGGCGGAAGAAGGGCGCTTTTTCGATCAGCATTGGCTGGAGCTATTCGCCGCCGGGCGGATTCCGCTGCGGATCCCGCCTGATGCGGAGCTGTTTGAGGAGGATTTGGGGCGTTCGCTGGCGTACATGCTCGCTCGCCTGGGCGAGCTCGAGGGGCGGCGCGTGGTGGATTTGGGTTGTGGGCCGGGCGATTTCTCGATCTTTGTGGCCCGGCATGGCGCGCAGGTCGAGGCCGTGGACGTGTCCCCGGCGGCGTTGGAGATCACGCGGCAGCGGGCGGCGGCGAACGGCGTGGCGGCGCTGGTGCAGACGCGGCTCATGCCGGCGGAGCGCCTGGATTTCCCCGACGGCGCCTTCGACTGGGTGCTGGGCTTTGGCGTCTTGCACCACACGGACCTGGCGGTGTTGGGGCCGGAGATCCGGCGCGTGCTCAAGCCGGACGGCAAAGCGCTGTTCCGCGAGCCTCTGGGAGCGAATCCCGCGCTGGAATTTGCCCGTCGTCGCCTCCCCTATCAGGGCAAATATCACTCGCGGCACGAGCGCCCGTTGAACTACGCCGACATGGCCCTGCTGGGGACTTTCTTCCGCGAGACGCACCTCCGCGAGTTCTACCTCTTCTCCAGCCTCTCGCGCCTGCTGGGCGGCGAACGCGGGGGATTTTTCCGTCTCCTGTGGGCCGTGGATGAGTTCCTGCTGCGCCATTTCCGGGCTCTGCGGCGCTTCTGCCGCTATGTGGTGGTGGAATATCGCCTGTAGGCGGAATTTTCCCGGCCGCGCGCGAGGAACTCTACGCCTTGCGATGCGTGCCGGGAGCAGTCTCAGAGGAGGTTCGAGGTGCGCTGGATTCCCATCGGCATTTTTGCGCTGTCGGCGTTCCTGATCTTCTGGACGTATGTGGGCTACCCGATTTTCATCGCATTGCTGGCCCGGTGGCGCCCGCGCCCGCATCGCCGCGAGCCGCTGGAACTGCCGGTCACCCTCATCGTCCCGGCGTATAACGAAGAAGCCGTGATCGCGGCCAAGTTGGAAAATCTCCTGGCGCTGGAGTATCCGGCGGCATTGCGCGAGATCATCGTGGTGGCGGATGGCTCGACGGATCGCACCGTGGAGATCGTCGCGGGCTACGCCGAGAGGGGCGTGCAGCTGCTGTATCAGCCGGAACGACAGGGCAAAATCGCGGCGATGAATCGCGCCGCGCCGCAGGCGCACGGGGACATCCTCATCTTCTCGGATGCGAACGCGATGATGGAGCCGGACGCTGTCCGGCAGATCCTCCCCAATTTCGCCGATCCTCAAGTCGCCTGTGTGAGCGGCGAGAAGCGCATTCGTCCCTCGGCGGAGGTGCAGGCGGAAGGGGAGTCGGCCTACTGGCGCTATGAGGCCTTCATGAAGCGGGCGGATTCGCTCGTGAACACCGCCATCGGCGCGGTCGGGGAGTTCTTCGCCATCCGCCGCGAGCTGTATCGTCCCCTGGAGACGGACAATCTGATCGAGGATTTTGTGCTGGCGATGCGCCTGGTGATGGACGGCTGGCGCGTGGTCTATGAGCCGGCCGCGGTGACGTGGGAGGAGGCTTCCCCCTCGCTGGGGGGGGAATGGCGCCGGCGCGCGCGGATGGCGGCGGGCGGGTTTCAGGCGATCGGGCGACTGCGCGGGCTGCTCTCGCCGCGCTACGGGCTGGCCGCCTTCCAGTACGTCTCGCACAAGGTGTTGCGCTGGCTCGCGCCCTTCTTCATGCTGGCGGCCCTGATCAGCAGCGCGTTTTTGACCGCCGAGCCGCTGTTTCGCCTGTTGTTCTGGGGACAGATGCTGTTCTACGTCCTGGCGGCGCTGGGGTGGGCGCTAGAGCTCCTGGGATGGAAGTGCAAACCCTTGCGGCTGATCTTCTACTTCTGCTTTGCCAATGCCACGATGTTGGGCGGCTTTGTGCGCTATGTCACGCGATCCCAATCTGTGTTGTGGACCAAGGCCCGCTGATTTTCGGCGCTGCGCTCCTGGTGTCGGCGTCGTTTTTCTCCTGGCGTTGGGGATCTATGCGCTGACCCTGGCCCCCGACCTCACCTGGGCGCATTGGGGCGCTGATGGCGGCGATCTGGTCGTGGCGGCCGTCGCGCGCCGGCTGCCCCATCCGCCGGGATTTCCGCTCTACGAGGCGCTCGCGCGCGCCTTCGTCCGCCTGCCGTGGGGATCGCCTGCCTGGCGCACCAATTTGCTCTCCGCGCTGCTGGCTGCGGCGACGGCAGCGACGCTGGCGTGGACGTTGTTGCGACGCGGCGTTGATCCGGTGATCGCCGTCAGCACGTCGCTGCTGCTGGCGGCGACGCCGCTGCTCTGGTCGCAGGCGCTCATCACGGAAGTGTACGCGCCGGCGGCTTTCTTCGCCGCGCAGACCGTGGCCTGGACGCAGGAAACGCCGGCGACCTCGCGTCGGGCCTTTGTGGGAGGCTGCATTTGGGGATGGGGGCTGTCTGTGCACCCGGCGCTGATCTTCCTCGCGCCGCTGTGGGGCGGTGTGCCGCGACGTCTGTGGGCGTCGTGGGCGGGCGGGGTGGTCGTGGGACTGCTGCCCTATGCGCTGCTGCCGTTGATCGGCGCTGGGCCGCAGCCCTGGGGCGATGTGCACAATCTGGCGGGATGGTGGGACTACGTGACGGCGCGTCTGTATTGGGGCTACGCCTTCGCCTTGCCGTGGAAAGCGCTGCCGCAGCGTTTCCTGGCGTGGTTGGCGCTGCTGATCCGTCAGTTCACGCCGGTAGGGGCGGCGCTTGCGGCGGTAGGAGCGGCTTCCCTGGCGCGGCGGGAGCGCCTGTCGTTCTGGCGGACGTTGCTGGCGTTCGGCGCGGCGAGCGCCTATGCCATCGGGTATCATACTACCGACTCGCTGGTGTATCTCACGCCCTATTTGATCATCCCGGCGCTCTGGCTCGCCGAAGGGGCGACGCAGGTCGTGGCGCGGCTGGACGTGCGGCGCGCGCGCTGGTGGAGCCTGGCATTGCCGCTCGTGGCGTTGCTGTGGCAGTGGGGGACGCTCGACCTGCACCGGGATACGTCCGCTCGTGAGTGGTGGGAGGCGACGTTGAGGGCGGCCCCGCCTGGCGCGGTGTTGGTCACCGCCGCCGACGCGCACACTTTCACCCTCTGGTATGCGCAGGAGGCGGTGGGGGCGCGGCCCGATATCACGGTGGTGGATCGGGATTTGTGGGCGCAAGCCAGCTATCGGCAATTTATGGGGGCGTCTGCGGCAGACCCGGCGCCGGCCCTGGACACATTTTTCGCCGGGCGCGTGCGCTGCACGGTGGACACAGCCGGGCTGACGTGCCCCTGACCGGGCGCGGCGGCCTTTGTGAGGGAGGTTGGCGAGTGGGACAAAAACGGCGTTGGCAAGAGCGCGTGCGCGATCCTCGCACTTTGAAAAGAGCGGGCTGGATTCTGGTGCTGGTGGGTGTCCTGCTGGTGGGGATTTGGGCGGGGCGCATAGCGGCGGCGGCGCTTTCGCTGCAGGCGCACCTGACGGAGGCCCAGGCATTGTTGGAGGCCTCGCCGATGGAGACGCTCAAGGCGCATCCGGAGCAGGTGGGGAGCCTGCTGCGGGGGCTTCGGGCGGACGTGGTGACGTTGCGTGCGGCGCGGGGACTGGCGCAGCTGGGACCGGCGCTGGGCTGGCTACCGAAAGTCGGCCCGCTGCTCGCGCAGGCGGGGCCGCTGTTGGATCTGGCGGATGGGCTGACCGAAGCGGGCGTGCAGCTGTGGGACGGGGGGGCGCCCGTGCTGCAGGCCTGGCAGGCCGGCGCGCTGACGCCGGAACTGGCGCTGCAAACGCTGTCCGCCGGACGGCCGGCGTTTCAAGCCGCGCGTCCTGCGGCGGCGCGCGCGGTGACGGCATACGCGCAGCTCGTGCCTGCGGAGCTCCCGTGGCGCCTTCAGCAGCCGTTGACCCAGCTGGCTCCCTTGCTGCCGTGGCTCGAGGATGGCCTGCGCCTGGCCGCGGCGGCGCCCGACCTGGTGGGCGAGTCGGCGCCGCGCACTTATCTGCTCCTCGTGCTGAACGATGACGAATTGCGGCCGGGAGGGGGGTTCATCACGGCGGTGGGGGAAGTGGAACTGCGCGCCGGTCACATCACCCGCGCGACCGTCGCCGACAGCTACACCGTGGATGACTTCTCACGGCCCTATCCACTGGCCCCCGAGCCCCTCAAGCGCTTCATGGGCCTTGACTTGCTGGTCTTGCGGGATAGCAACTGGTCGCCGGATTTTCCGACGGCGGTCGCGCAGGCCCTGGAGCTGTATCGGCCGGCGCATCCCGCCAGCTCCGCCTTCGACGGCGTCCTGGCCGTGGATCAGGTGGCGGTGCAGCGCCTTGTGGGCGCCGTGGGGCCGCTGGAGGTCGCCGGCCAGACGGTGACTGAGGAGTCGTTGCTGACCTACATCCATGAATCGTGGTCCCCGCCGGAGGGGGAATTCACCACCGAATGGCGCCTGAGTCGCAAGAACTTCATGGGGGATTTGGTCCAGGCGCTGCAGCGGCGTATGGAAAGCGGGTTGGGCGATATGGATCTGACGCTTGTCGGGAAGACTGTGCTGCAGATTCTGGACGAGCGTCACCTGCAGGTGGCCCTGTTAAGCGATCCTGAAGCGGCTGCCGTGCTCGCGGCCCGGGGGTGGGATGGCGCGGTCCGCGCTCCGCAGGGAGATTTCCTGCTGGTGAGCGAGGCGAATGTGGGCTACAACAAGGCCAGCGCCAAGATCGCCCGCTCCATGGCCTACGCCGTGGATCTGACGCAGACGCCGCCCGTCGCCACGCTGACGTTGACCTACACGCACACCAGCCGGGCGTCCATCGCGTGTGTCCCCGAGACGCGCTGGGATCCCGTCTACGTGCAGATGATGGACCGGTGTTACTGGGCGTATCTGCGCGTCTACGCGCCGCCGGGCAGCCAGCTGTTGGCGGCTTCCCGGCATCCTATCCCGGCGGCGGCGATGTGGGATCAGGCGCCGTGGTCTGGCGCGGCGCAGACGCTCTCCGAATCGGCCGCGCACGCGGTGTGGGGACAGGGATTTCTGCTGCCGACCGGTGAGCAGACGGTGATCAGCTTCACCTACACGCTGCCCCCGACGGTCTTGCGGCAGGAGAGTGAGGGCGTGTGGGTGTATCACCTGGACTGGCAGAAACAGGCGGGGTTGCGCGCGGTGCCGGTGCGCGTCGTCTTGCGTCTGCCTCAAGATGTGGTATGGTGCGACGAGGTGGAAGGGGTGTCGGTGCGGTCGGATGGCCTGTGGGTGATGGAGAGTGCGTTGCAGGCGGATCGCACCGTGGAGCTTCGGTATTGCGCGCAGAAGGAAGAGTAAGCCATGCAAAAGAGAAGGGTTTGGATCTGGTTCGCTGTGCTGGTGGGGCTGTTTAGCGCGGCGACGCTGCTGCCGGTGACGTGGGCCGCTCCCGATCAAAACGCCTTGCGACAAAGTGTGCCAACATTGACGCCCATCGGTTGGATGCCGACCGTGCCGCCCGTGACGATCGAGCTGCCGACGGTAGTCATTCCCACGGTCGAAGTGCCTGGCATCACGCTCACCCTCCCGCCGTTCACTCTCACCGTGCCTCCGGTTTTGGCCACGGCGACGCCCCGGCCGGCTGCAACAGGAACGCCGGCGCCGGCGACCTCTACTCCCACAGTGGCATCATCCACGCCGACCGCTGCGCCGACCATCACTCCTGCTCCTACGGACACACCATCGCCGCAGTCACCTGCGACGGAGGAGCCGGTGGTCGTCCTCACGCCGACCGTCACAGCGACGGCGGTGGCTGCTGAGGAGCCGGCGGCGGGGGGCGGGATGGCGCCTTTCCTCATCGGCGGGGGCGTGCTGATGATTTTGGGGGTCGCCTTGTTCTTCGTGGCCCGTCGGCGACGGGGCTCTGCCGCGGGATGAGCTGCTGGCGGGAGGGGGTTGCTGCTAACGAGACCATCCGTATGTGGGCGGAGGCCCTGTCGTTCCCCGGTGGTAACGCTTTATGTGACCCCATTGGTCTTCATTCTCCTTTTTGATCTCCCGGCTGAGCGACGTATGTCTTCGTTTTTCCTTTAACGGCAGCGCTTTCTGATTTCCGATGACATCCATTTGGTGGGAGCTGGCTCTTTGCGGTTGAAGATTCAGAGGGCGTGGTCTTCTTTACGCCATTCAGATTTCTTTCTGGCCCTGATTGTGGTGGGTTTGGCCTATGGGCTGTACTGGTCTACAGTGGCGCCGACTGTCTTGTGGGGCGATGATGGACATTTACAGCTGAATGCGGTGCAAGGGCTCATTCAGGGCAGCGCGGGAAGTCATCCTTTGTGGGTGTGGGTCGCCCATCAGTTCGTGCGTTTCCTGGGCGGCGACATCGCTCGACGGGTGAATCTGGTCTCCAGCGTGTTTGGGGCGCTCACGGTGGGGCTGCTGTTTGCCTTGCTGCGGGAACTGGGGCTCAAGCGTTTGGCGAGTTTCCTGACGGTAATGGCTTTCACCGTCTCGCACACATTTTGGCAACATGCCGTCCGGGCCGAGGTGTATACCATGACGCTGGCGGTGATGGTGCTGTTGGCGTGGTTGGGCGTGAAGTGGTTTCACACCTCCAGGCCCTGGATTCTGATCGCAGCGGCTTTCGTGCTGGGGCTGGGGCTGTCTGTACATTTGCTGATCGGCCTGTATGTGCCGGCGTTGCTGTGGTTGATAGGACGTCAGCGTCCGCACTGGCGCACCTTGTTGGGAGCTGGCGTGGCTCTGGGGGTGGGGGTGGCACCCCTGGCGTTGCTGCTGGCGCGGGACGCGACGACCTTACAGCTGCGAGGGTCGGAAATCGTGCGCTGGGCGTTGTTCTCATTTGAGAGTTATGACTTCAGCGGGGCGATGTTTGATTTTTCGCTGCGTTGGCTGGCGGATGATGCCTTTCAGTGGGTGTTCTTTCTGGGTTTCCAGTTTGTGGGGCTGGCCGGCGTTTGTGGCCTTGTAGGGCTGTGGCGGGTGTGGCAGCGCCTCGATGTGGCTGAATCCGTTTATGTGGCGTTGCTCTACGCGGCGGTTTTTGTGTTCGCGTTTGCCTATCGCGTGGGGGATCGCTACGTGTTCTACCTGCCGAGTTATGTGCCTTTTGCGGTCTGGATGGCGGTAGGCTTTGAGGCGTTGCTGGAGTGGTTGCAGCGCAAGCTCACGCCATCGCTGCGACGGTGGCTAGCCTATGGCCTCGTGGCTGCGGCGGTCGTTTTGGTTCCGGTGGGGACCTATCGGCTCGCGCCGGAGGTGGTCGAGCGCGGTTTCAGCTTCCGCGATGGGGTGCATGTGCCTGGCCCCGCCGGCAAGACATTTTTTCTGTGGCCGGCCAAGAATGGCTATACGGATCCACGGGAGTATGCCGAGGAGGTTTTACGGGTGGCTCCGCCTGATGCCGTGGTGCTGGCGGAGCCGATTTTAGCCTCGCCGCTGCGTTTTCTGCAATACGTGGAGGGGGTACGCCAGGATGTGGAGGTGCGCTATTGCTGTTGGGAGATCGAGCAGCTGCTCGCAGAAGGGGGGACGCGCCCTTTTGCAGCTGCGGTTATGGATGTGAACGTGTATGCGGCGGATTGGCTGCAGAATCATGCCGTGCAGCCCTTGGGGAATATCTGGCTTATCAGCGATAAATGAGCAGGAGGAGGTATGGTTTCATGTGGCGCAATAAGATCTTGAAGCACGTGACAGGTGTACTGGTGTTGATGCTGGTATTTGTGGGATTGGCGACGGCAGCGACGCCGCAACGCCTCACTGTGGCGCTGCCGCAGGTACAGGAATCTACACCGTTGGACGGCGCTCAGGATGTCACAACCGTGTCCGCCGGCGACATGCTCCCGCGCGCCTATTTGCCGCTGGTGCTCCGTGATTATGGGCCGCGCAGCTCGCGGCTGGGATATTGCGCCTTGTCGCCCAACATTTCGAACTATGCGGATGTGGGCAAGCTCGCTGCGGGATGGTACGTGCGCTTTGAGGCCAAGTCGGATGTGCCGCGGCCGCGGGGCATGGACTATGTGCAGGTCGTCCGTCTGCATCAAGAGACTACCTGTTGGCCGACCCGGACCCGCGACCGGGCGGAATGCCCGTATGTCCGGCCCTACAATTACATCATTACTTCGCCTGCTTCCGCTGCCACGCGGGAGGAGGGGCTGGCGCAGCTGACCGCGATTGCGGACACCAATCCGGGGATGTTGTGGTTCATCGGCAACGAGATGGATCGCCGGGATTGGGAGGGGGGAGGACAGGACGAAATGCTGCCGGAGCTCTACGCGCGAGCCTATTATGAAATCCACAATGCGATCAAAGCGGGAGATCCCACGGCTCAGGTCGGCATCGGCGGTATGGTCCAGGCGACGCCTACCCGCTTGCAATATTTGACCAAGATGTGGAATGCTTACGTCTCTAACTACGGCAGTCCCATGCCGGTGGACGTATGGAACGTGCACAACTTCATCTTCAAGGAAGATTGTAATGATTACGGCGCTGACGTCCCGCCCGGTTACAGTGAGTGCACTGGTACGCTTTACAGTGATGGGGATCACAATAATATGATCATTTTCAAGGCTCAGATTCGGGCCTTTCGCCAGTGGATGAGGGAGCACGAGCAGCAGCAAAAGCCGCTCGTCGTTTCCGAATATGGCATTGTCTATCATCATGCGGGGATGGACGACCTAGCCTTGGTGCAGAGCTTCCTGACCGACACCTTCGATTATTTCATGAACACCAAGGATTGCGACCTGGGTTATCCCGCGGATGAGTGTCGCCTGGTGCAGCGGTGGGCCTGGTATAGCCTGGATGACAATAACCCGAATTTCAATCCGTATGCATATTTGATTGATCCTACCACTGGACAGTTGACCGCAACGGGGCAGACGTTTATGGAATATGCCCAGCGGCACCTGGATGTGCCCTAGCTAGCCGGCCTTATAGGAAAAGTATGTTGATCGCGACAGGGGTGCCCCTGTCGCGATCTGTGTTTGAGATGGGTTTGAATTCCGGCTTTGTGACCTTTTTCCTATTGCTCCCGCCCATTTTCGAGGTATAATTAAAGTAAGAATTTGGCTATATTTCGGTTTAGAAGTGTGATGGAGGCGGAAGATGAGACGGCGGGGCGGCGCTCGTGGAATAGCAGTGATGGTAGTCGTCGTGGCATTGTTGGCGAATGCCATGCCCTTGCTGGCGATGGAGGAGAGCGGGGCGATGTCCTCCACGACGGGCTTACTTCCAACAGCAACGGCGAGTGCGATAGATTGGTTAGAACCTCGTGGCTTGAGCATCGTAGACCTGGTGGGGATCGTCCCTGAGAATTACCTCGTCGGCAGCATCCTCTCTTACACCCCTGGCTATGGCATTCTCCGCTACAAATCTGGGCAACGGACCGGCGATACGGTGGTGATCACGGCGGATGTGTATCCTCGTTTCGTGATTGACGGCAGCTGGACCGGCACGATGTTTGGGTGTCTTGGCCAGCCGGCGCGGATTGATCAGTTCGGCACCGTGTCGCCGGCCTCGACAGTGCGAGTGTATAATGGCGCGGTCGAGGTCACCCGTCAGATAGATCTGTACACGTATGTGCCGGCCGGTTTGAACAAACCGATTCGTAACCCGAAGGTGTCGGAGTGGCAGAATCAATACCGTTATTGGGAAAGCGATCTGCTGCGGTCGCAGTTCACGGCGGAAGGGGCCTTGGTGGTGCCGGCGAACATGGGATGTGAGATCATCATGTCGAACAAGAATTATCGGCAGCTCACGGCCGTGTTCACATTGCAGGCGCCGCAGGTCGTTTCCGTTGAAGTGTTGAGTGCTGAGACCTTCACCTTTCACAGCTACGTGGGAGTGGGATATGCCGGTCTCCTGGCGCCGCTGGTGAATCAGCTGCGCGCTCGTTTTGGGGATCGGCATGAGCGTTTTGAGCTGCACGCCCCGGCGGAGGCGGATTACCTGTGGTTGAATTTCCCGCCTATGCCGGTAGACATGTACACGCAGTTTCCGGGAAACCCGACCGGGAATGTGGATCGGCCCATCGGCGGCACTTACCGCATGGATACATCGGAGGGGCTTTCGGTGGATCATGTTTCTAGCATGGGACTGCCGCTGCGGGGACATTGGAAGGACATGGATCTGGCAGGCGGAACTGCCTATTTGCCGTATATGCGCGGGGCCAGCATGGCGGCGCCGGAGTATTTCGTGCCGGCGGGAGTGGCTTATGATCCCTGTATGATCCAGGGAAATTGCAGCCCGGCCCTGCTGGATCAGATCTACAACACCCTCATGACCATGCAGGTGATGTATTTGAAGGTGGAGCGTGTGGCGTATCTGCAGATGGTTCCCTTGCGCATGGTGGGGCCTTCGTGGGAACCGGCCACGATGGCTGCGACGACGGAGGTCGAACCGCGTGAAGCCGTGCCCGAGAATGACGCCCTTGACGCGGCGGAACCGTTTTCCTATTTCATCTTTCTGCCCATGACGGCGCGAAATTATTGCCAACTGCTGCCCGATTCGGCCTGCACAGATGGCCCATGTGGTTGGATGACCACGGATGGGCGAATGGTGGACTTCGTCCCCTGATATTCGGTCATTCACCTTGTGCGGCGCCCCATTTACGATGAGGCGCCGTTCTTTTATGAAAGCCTCCGGCGTCACGCGGTTGCGTATTTCTGTATCTGTGTTAAGTTACGGACTGGCTTTTTGATGTCTGCCTTCAGGAAGAGTGGGGCGAGAGTAGCATGATCCTATGAGCACAGCCATTCGTTTTGAGGATGTCTCCAAGCGCTTCGCGTTGCATCAACAGCGTTCGCGTTCCTTTCAAGAAGTGCTCATCCGGTTGGCCCCATGGCGTCGTACAAATCAGAATGCCTCAGAGGAGTTTTGGGCGCTCCGGCATGTGAGTTTCGAGATCGAGACGGGGGAAACGGTAGGCCTCATCGGGCCTAACGGCGTGGGGAAAAGCACGGCCTTAAAGCTGGTGTCGCGCATCCTGGAGCCGACCTCCGGGCGTATCGAGGTTCATGGACGGGTGGGGGCGCTGTTGGAACTCGGTGCGGGTTTCCACCCCGATCTCACCGGGCGGGAGAATGTCTATTTGAACGCTTCGATGATGGGGCTGAGCCGTCAAGAGGTGGGCCGGCGCTTCGACGAGATTGTCGCTTTCTCCGAGCTCGAGCCCTTCATTGACGTGCCGGTGAAGCATTATTCTTCGGGGATGTATGTGCGACTGGGGTTTGCAGTGGCGGTGCACACGGATCCGGAGATTTTGCTGGTGGATGAGGTGCTTGCCGTGGGCGACGCGGCGTTCCAGCGGAAATGTTACGATCGGATTGATCAGCTGCGCGCGAATGGCGTGACTTTGCTGTTTGTGTCCCACAGTGCCGAGACGGTGCGTAGCCTGTGCAAACGGGCGTTGTGGCTGGATGCCGGGACTTTGGTGGCAGATGGCACTGCGGAATCGGTGGTCCAGCAATATACGGTGCATAGTTGGGAAGCGGAAGAAGGGAAATTACAATCCCCTGATAATGTAAAGCGTTGGGGAACTGGCCGGGTGCAGATCACACGGGTGGAATTGCTAGACGGGACGGGAAAGGAGAAGCAGATATTTGAGACAGGTGAGTCGCTAACGGTAGTGCTCCATTATTATGCGCCAGAGCGGGTAGAGCACCCAGCCTTTGGACTGGCGATTCATCGTAATGATGGGGTGCATGTGACCGGACCGAATACACATTTCAGCGATTTTGAGATTTCTTATGTGGAAGGTAAGGGGCGGGTTTTTTATCGGGTAGACGTGTTGCCTTTATTGGCTGGACTCTATTCGATTTCGGTTGCTGTGACGAATGCAGAGGATACCGAGATGTTTGACTATCATGATCGGCTTTACCCATTACGGGTGCGACCTCAAGCAACGCAGGGGCAATATGGCCTTATAACGTTGAACGGACATTGGAATCACTTATTTTCTGGGAGAGATAAATAAGCGATGTCTACACCTGGGTTTATCTCTGGAGAGATTTATGACGCTTATTATTATATGCATGGTTGTGGGATACCTTACGAACGCACGGATAGCTGGTTACAAGCTTTCGGGAATATAGCAGATTGTATTATCCGGGACATCAATCCTAACACTGTGCTAGATGCCGGTTGTGCTTTAGGATTGCTTGTCGAATCTCTACGTCGACGAGAGGTAGAGGCTTATGGGATTGATATTTCTGAGTATGCTATCAGGCATGTACATCCTGAATTCCGTCCTTATTGTTGGGTTGGTTCCATCACTGAGCCATTCCCGCGGAAATATGATCTGATTGTAAGTATTGAAGTTGTCGAACATATGCTACCTGAACAGGCAGAGGCAGCAATTGCGAACTTATGTCAGCACAGTGACGATGTTTTATTTTCCTCTTCCCCCTTAGACTATAAAGAGATCACTCACTTCAACGTACATCCTTTAGAGTACTGGGGGATGCTTTTTGCAAAACATGGTTTCTATCGAGATGTGGACTTTGATGCCTCATTTATTACGCCATGGGCGATCCGTTTTCGTAAGGCTTCAGATCCCCTATATCGAGTTGTCGGCTCTTATGAGCGCCGTATGTGGCATTTGCTCCAGGAGAGTAAGGCAACTCGAGATATCAATTTGGAACTGCGGCAATCTTTAGCGGATAAAGAACACGAGATTCGCGAGTTGCAGGCGAGTGTTGTGCGATCAGAGAAGCGTTGGGAGCATTTGGAGGATAGTGCTGGTTGGAAAATCATGTTGGCTTTACAGAACTGCCGCGCCGTCGTATTGCCCCCTGCCAGTCTTCGTGATCGGATTTTCCAAACTTTTTGGTTGGGTTTGCGGGATAGAAACATACGTAAGTTAGTGGAAATCCCAAAATTAATAAAAGCTGATTTCTTGGCGAAATTACAGCGGCGGCGTTGGAATCGGCGATTAGGTAGAATGCAAGTTGTCGGAAAGGTGCTTCTTATCCCAGAGGTTCATTTGCGTGAAATAGCATATACACATTTTCGTGATGTTGATATAATTGTTTACGTCCATGATAGACTCAATGAAGTGCAAAGCTGTCTGTTATCATTATTTAAATATACAAATCAACCTTACTCCTTGATCTTGATTGATGACGGGAGTAATGTTGAGACTCGAGACTATTTAATTGAGTTTTCTGCACAATATGGAGCCAGAGTGATCCATACTCACCAGACGCAAGGATATGTTGCGACAATTAGCCAGCTCTTGCAAGATTCAGTGGCAGCATATGTGGTAGCTTTGGATGGCGATGTTATAGTGACAGGTGGATGGTTGGATCGTATGGTTGCTTGCGCTGAGTCTGATCCCACTATCGGTATTGTGGCCCCCCTCACTAATCATGGTGCCTGGCAATCAATCCCGGAAGCTGAACTCAATGGAACTTTTGTTGCAAATCGTTTGCCAGATACAATGGCTGTGGATGAAATGGGTGCGCTTTTGGCTGATTATTCTTGTCGCCTCTATCCCCCGATGCCTTTATTAGATCATTTTTGTTTTATGGTTAAGCGTGATCTGATTGGGAGGCTGGGTGGTTTGGATACCAGCATAAATGAGGGGAATTTAGCGTTGAATGAATATATTTTTCGTGCCCGCCGCGCCGGCTGGAAAACTGTTTTGGCTGATGATGTTTATCTCTATCACATTGATTTTCAAAATTATTTCGATAAGAAAAAATTATACAATACGATTCTGGCTAGTAAGTATGGAACGGAATTGATAACGCAGGCGGTTGCTTTTTGCCAGAATTCTCTGACGCTTGAAGGTATTCGTGCGCGCAGTAGAACTATTCTGGCACGTCATGAGCTATTGGAGATTGGTCGCCAAAGTTATAGTGGTCGAAAAGTATTATTCATTTTGCCAATTACAGAACCGGGAGGTGGGGCAAATGTAATTATTGATGAAGTATATGCTATGCGTAAAATGGGAGTGGATGCGCAAATTTTTAACAAGACAGCTTTTAGAGAGAAATTTGAACGATCATACCCAGACATGCAAATTCCTGTAATTTATGGGGATCACGAATGTTTGGGAGTCATGGCCGCAGATTATGATGCAGTGATCGCGAGTGTATATTTTACTGTAGACTGGCTAAAACCATTACTGATGCTGAATTCACCTCCTGTATTGGGGTATTATGTTCAGGGATTTGAACCTTACATATATGAGGTGGGAACATTGGAATATGAGCAGGCACTAGAATCTTATACTCTGATTACTGGTTTGCGCCTTTTTACAAAAACGGCCTGGACGCGTGATGAGGTTAAAGCGCATACGGGGGCCAAGTGTGCTTTGGTCGGGGTAAGCATTAACACTGACCTCTTTTGCCCTCGGCCGTTTTCAGAGGTAACATGGCCTGATCGTCCTTTACGAATTGCAGCGATGATCAGGCCGAACACGCTTTATCGTGGACCTAGACTTACGATGGAGATTCTACAACGCGCGGCTCTTATGTATGGTGATGAAGTACAAGTGATGATTTTTGGTACAGAACTTGCAGACCCTGCTTTTGGGGCATTGCCTAATGATTTCCCGTGGCTACTTGCTGGCGTGCTGACTCAAAAACAAGTAGCTCACTTCTTTAACGAAGTGGATATTTTTGTGGATTTTTCTTCTCATCAGGCTATGGGTTTGGCTGCCTTAGAGGCAATGTCAAGTGGAGTTGCTGTTATTGTTCCTGAATATGGTGGTGCTCAGACTTATGCCCGGCATGAGTACAATAGCCTCGTTGTTAATACCAATTCCCCAGAAGAATGTTGGCAGGCTTTGCAACGACTCATTAAAGATCATGAATTACGGGATAGGCTTCGTCGACAAGCAGTTCATGACGTGGCTTCGTTATTTCCTGAGCGCTCTGCTTTGGAAATACTGAAGGTGTTGTTTGGGTAGCGGGAGGTCTTTTGTTGGATGACGCCTTTACGTATACATATCCTTTACGAACACGGAAGTGATTTACGCCCTTTTGGCAGTGCTTATATTCGGTTGTTGAGACCTTTGACACACCCAGTATTTCGGGATTATTTTGAGGTCACAGCTGATCGTGTCTATGATGGTACTCCTGTTGATGCAGTCATTGTAGACCGCCTGTGGCGTCCTGATGTTTGTCGCGCGGCAGTCGAGCATCTTCGGGAGCTCACTCGTCAATCTGGCGTTCGCTTGTTCCATGCAATAGATGATAATCTTCTAGCATTGGCAACAGCGCCCAAAGATTGGCTTTTTACAAAGGATCAAATGGATGCCCTTGACTATCTCATCCCTAATGTTGATGGTATGATTGTTACCACTCCTGCTTTGAAGGAGCAGCTTGCGATCTATAATGATAACATAGCGGTCGTTCCGAATTTGTTGGATGAGCGGTTACTTGATGATTATAAAGGGGGGATGGCAGGTGACTTATCTTCGATATGGGGATTGTCTTGGAAGCACATCTCTAGAAATGTGAGGTGGTTTCTACACCATGCTGGCCGAAAGCGTGTCACTATTGGTTATATGGGAACTTTTACTCACGACGATGATCTTTTAATGATTTTGCCGGCACTTCATAAGATATTCCGCAGGTATGGGAACATTGTTTATTTTGTGGTATTGGGTGTGGCTGCATATTCTGAAACATTGGCATCGTTAGCGGAATTACCAGTCCATCTTATTTGTCTTAAACCCCAGCAATCTGAATATCCGCACTTCATGCGGTGGTTCTCACAGCGAGTCTTTTGGGACATTGCAATTTCCCCCTTGTGCGACGACGATTTCAATCGGTGTAAATCCGACATTAAGTTCCTCGACTATAGCGCTATCGGTGCTGCCGGGATCTATAGCCGCGTCCCAGCTTATATGGAATCAGTGGTGCATGGTGAGACGGGCTGGTTAGCCGAGAACACGACTGAAGCTTGGGTGGAAGCTTTGGAAACCCTGATTCTTGATGCATCCTTGCGGCAACGCATTGCATCTAATGCACGGCAGTACCTTTATGCTGAACGTATTGTGGCACGTGCTGCGCAATATTGGATAGATGCTTTTGAATCTCTGTTAACACAGCGCTAAAGGGCGATAGCATGGGAATGCGCCCTTTTCTACACGCTCTGCGAGATCGCCTGGTTCCACCTCAAAGTATACGTGATCAGGTTTTGCATGGTATAATTCTTGCATTTCGGAAACATCATCTACGTTTGTTGTTTGAAGCATTTTTGCCGATCTTTGACAATGTTTTTTGGCATCTCAAACGCTCTTATTGGAGATTCCGCCTGCATCTCAGACCACTACGCGGTGAACTTATTACGGTGTCGGAAGTGGCGGAACGTCCGCCCTTGTTGCCCCATCAAACTACGGTGTCCGTAGTTGTATGTGTTCATAATGCCCTGGCTGATGTGCAGCGTTGCTTGGAGTCCGTATTGCGGCATGCGCGTCCCGTAGACACATTATGGATCGTTGATGATGGTAGCGATAGTCCAACGCGCGATTATTTGCGTCAATTCGCTTTTGAGCATGACGTGCCTTTATTGCGTAATGAGACGGCGCAGGGATATACATTCGCGGCGAATTTCGGGCTTAGACAAGTTCAGAGTGATTATGTTGTGCTCCTTAATAGTGATACTATTGTGACTGAAGGTTGGTTGGATCGCCTGATAGCGTGTGCAGAATCGAGTGACCGCTTTGGCATCGTTGGGCCTCTCTCCAATACAGCTTCGTGGCAATCGGTCCCAGAGATTGAGGTTGATGGTGACTGGGCAGAAAATCCCTTACCTGAAGGAGTGACGGTTGACGAATGGGCGCAGTGGTTGGCCTGGTATTCTGGACGCCTTTATGTGCCAATGCCATTGCTAAATGGGTTTTGTTTGTGTATCAAGCGGGCAGTTTTACAAGACATTGGTTATTTGGATGAAGAGAATTTTGGACGTGGCTACGGTGAAGAAGATGATTATGTCCTGCGTGCGCGTAGAGCTGGATGGCAACCGGCGCTAGCGGATGATGCATATGTGTTTCATGCTCAATCGCGGAGCTACTCTCATGAACGTCGTCGGGCATTGGCGGTCCGTGCTGGAGAAATCCTCGCTGAGAAACATGGCCGGCGCATCATTGAGGAGGGTGTGCAATACTGTCGTTATGATCGGGTTTTGGAAGGGATTCGTGCGCGTAGTCGGGTAATGTTTGCCCGCCGCCAGTGTGTAGAATGTGGCAGAGTGCGCTTTTCTGGACGTAAATTGTTGTTCTTGTTGCCGGCAATGGGGCCCGCTGGCGGCGTGAACGTCATTTTGGATGAAGCGCGTGCTATGCAGGAGATGGGTGTGTCCGTGACAGTCTTTAATTTGGAAGGGTATCAGGAACGTTTCGAACAAAGCTATCCCCATTTCCCTTTAACTGTAGTGTATGGTCGCCCCGACCAGGTGCAGGCTCTGAGCAAGCAGTATGATGCGATCATCGCTACAGTAAATACAACCGTTCCCTGGTTACTTGATTTGTCGCGTAAAGAAGACTCTTGTGTGTTAGGCTATTATGTGCAGGGTTTTGAGCCTCTCATGTATTCGCAAGGGTCAGCATATTTTGAGCAAGCCTTGCACTCTTACACTTTGCTTCCACAGGCCCGGTTGTTTACTAAAACTGAGTGGACACAACACATGGTTCAGGAATATACAAGCGTTCGCCCGACTTTGGTAGGGCCCAGCGTAAATATTGATCTTTTCCGCCCACGCCCTCGTGAATTACCGGAATGGCCTCAGCGGCCTCTGCGGGTAGCGGCTCTAATTCGAGCAGGTACTCCTTATCGTGCACCACAGTTCACCATGACTATGCTGGAGCGTCTGTGCCGTCAGCATGTTGGTGTTGTAGAAGCCTGGCTTTTTGGCATCGCGGTGGACGATCCTTATCTTAAGGCGATTCCACACGATTTTGCCTGGAAACTTGGCGGGGTGTTAAATCAACGTCAAGTTGCCAACTTCTTGAATCAAGTAGACATCTTCGTGGATTTTTCTATTCATCAGGCGATGGGCTTGACTGCAATGGAAGCAATGGCTTGTGGGTGCGCTGTGATTGTACCACAACAAGGAGGTGCGATTGATTTTGCCCACCATGAACAAAATGCGCTAGTGGTTGATACCAGTTCTGAATCTGCTTGCTGGGAAGCACTTGGTAGATTGGTGGGCGACTCGTCGTTGCGCACGCGGCTGCAGCAGCGGGCCTTACGCGATATATGCACTTATGTGCCGGAGCGCGCAGCGTTAGCTATTTTGGAAACGTTGTTTGCATCAAGCTCTGTTGATAATTGAATCTTGTTAGAATGAATTTCTCTCAATGCTTTTGGCATGCTCGTCAACGCTTGCGTCGGCAATGGCGGACTTTGCGGCACAATGGGCTTGCGGCAGCCTGGCAAGCGGCAAGTGAACGGCTTCAAGCGTGGTATATCGGGGTGCGTCGTTCTAAGGGCCGTGAGTTTGTGTTTCCCTTTGTGGAAGTACGATCTGAATTGATTGTCAACATTCCACATGTGAGCCTCATTATCCCTGTCTGCAATGGCTTGAGTTACGTGCAACAATGTATCACGGCGATTTATGGTCATCAGACCAGTGTGGATTTTGAAGTTGTAGTTGTTGATCAGGCCTCGACAGACGGCAGCCGTGAGTATTTACAGCAGCTCGCAGCAGAGCATCCGAATTTTCATCTTATCGAGAATCCAGTTAATGTAGGATTCCCGCGTGCCATCAATCAAGGCGCCGCTTACGCACGGGGTGAATTTTTGCTGCTTGTCAATAGCGATGTGATCCTTGCCCCGCAATGTGTCGATCGCTTGGTCAGGGCGCTAGAGGCGGATCCCCAATTAGCGGTTGTCAGTCCCGTCACCAACTATGTGGGGCGTGGCCCGCAAGTGGATCCGGCTGCGACGGCTCTGCAGCCCACACAAATCGCAGCCTATGCTGCCAGCATTGCTGATCGTCCAGGCGTTCAGCCAATAGTGGATCATTTGGTTTTTTATTGCGTCATGGTGCGTCGCCATGTATTTGAGTTCTTGAACGGCATGTCGGAAGCCTACGGCTTGGGAAACTATGAGGATAACGATTTCTGCTTGCGCGCGCGGTTAGCAGGCTATACACTGGCCTTGGTTCCAGGGGCCTTTGCTTTCCATTTTGGGAGCCGCACTTTCAAGGGACAGCAGTTGGCACACACCTACTGGATGCAACGGAACGAACGTCTTTATTATGAGCGCGTATCATATCTTTCAGAAGCTTCGCCCTCTCCGCAACGATCCGTGCATTTGAATGGTCCTCCGCGTTTGACGGTTGCTGTAGCTGCGCGTGCTGATCCCGTGATGTTGCTCCGTACTTTGAATAGTTTGGCGCATCAAACCGTGACCTGCTTTGAGGTTGTGCTTGTTGGCGCTGCAGATGTGATCGAGACGGCTATGGAGCGTTTTGCAGGTGCTCTTTCTATTACTATTTGTGGAAAGCCCCAAGCGGAAGAAAGTTCGCGTGCCTGGAATTATGCGCACACGCTGGCGCGCGGCGATTGGCTCGTATGTCTTCGTGCTGGCGATGTGCTTTATCCGACTCACATTGAAATGTTGTTATCTATGACGAATTCTGATACCTTTGTTGTCTCCACCCAAGTGAATGCCATTCTATGCGTATCTGAACAGGGACAGATAACGACAATGGCTCGTGCACCCTATGTCAAAGGTGTTTTCGACCCGCGGCTGATATGGGCTGAGGCGATTTTACCGGCGCCTGCTTTCGCATACCGACGTTCGTGCTTGGCGGAAGTGGGGGAGTTTGATGTGGGGAAGGAACCGCTTACTGACTGGGATTTCTTGTTGCGCTTGGCGGCACGTTATCCCCTTTCCTGGACGGATACCATTACAGCAGAATGTGGTTTATACATGGGGTCTTTGATTGAAGTTGTGCGTGATCTTCCCCATATCGCAGAAGAGTATAAGGTTGCTTTGCAGACAGCATATGCTTGTCATCCGGCGCCGGATGTCTCTACCCGGAAACGACGAAGCCAGGCCAGTGCTGATTGGGAGCAAAAACTCGTGGATCTCAAGTGGTTAGCAACGCAGGAATGGGAAACTTCTTCTCTGGTACGTCAAATGGCTTTGGTGTGGTTGAATCTTGGCGAATGAAACTGTGATGATTCCTGACTGGTTATTGGGTATGGAAAGGTGTGAATGTTTTCAATACGAGCTGGCTGATCTGACCGTCGCTCCTCTCGTGTCGGTGATTACGCCGTTTTTTGACACGGGCAGCGTCTTTGAGCAAACCCGCGCTTCTCTTCTAGGACAATCATTTCAACAGTGGGAATGGATCATTGTTAACGATGCTTCTTCTGATCCATTTTCTAGGGCGATTTTGGCAGAGACCCGCGACATGGATCCCCGCATTAAGGTTTTGGATCAACCTGTGCATCGTGGTCCTTCTGCAGCTCGGAACTTGGCCGCGAGGCTGACGCGCGCACCTTATTTGTTTTTTCTGGACTCGGATGACCTTATTGAGCCCACGGCTTTGGAGAAACTATTATGGTGTTTGGAAAGCCACCCTGAATGGACAATGTGTAAAGGGTATACTCATGGCTTTGGGGCGCAGTCTTATGTCTCAATGGCAGGATTTGAGTGCCCGTGGTTGTTTCTTGACCGCAATCCCATTACCTTGACAGCGCTGGTACGACGGGATGCCTTTATTGCCATCGGCGGGTTTGATGAGGAAATGCGTACGGGCTTGGAGGATTGGGATTTGTGGTTACGTTTTGCTGCACATGAGTATTGGGGGCATACAATTCCTGAAGTTTTGGATTGGTATCGCCGTCGGCCTTCACATGCTGATCGTTGGGGGCTGTGGACTGAGAGGGGCGCCAGCCAGACACGGCGTATGCTGCGACACAGATATCCGCTGCTTTTTCGTCAAGGGCCAGTGTATATCCCTGAGCATCCCTTTGATGAATCCGGTATGCCGTCGTGTGAGAATGTGCCGTCTTTTAATTCCCTAAAGCCGAGGGAGCGGGTTTTGCTAGTCGTGCCTTCAGTTGATGTCTTATCTGTCTTCAAGCCTGAATTGGTGCCACCCGATCATCCGGTGACAGTAGTCGCATTAGGGCCATCAGAGCGGACACCAGAATCCCTTATTGCGTTTTCGACGCCGGAAACCTTCATTTTGGCACATTTTCTTCATCCCGACACCTATCTGCGTTTTCTTTTGTACCTGGTTCAATCGCGTAAGTTCGATCGGGCTTTGCTGTGGGATTGCTCTCTAACGCTGAAATTGGTTCCGTTATTGATGGAATACAATCCAGGAATGACATTTGAGAGATGCGATGCAAATGGGATTCACCTTCTGAACCTGGCAGAGATGACAGACTTTCTGGAAAGTCGGGACTTGGCTGAAGCACTAGCTATGCAAGCAGTGCAAGCCTGTGCCCGGCAGAGGCAGGATGATCCCCATACCAGGCGTTTAACGTGTCATCCGGAATGGCTGCAGCAGTTGGGGACATTTGGCGTTCGATTGTTTTTGTTGAAAGAAAGAACTGCTTATTGGGGACGGTGGTTGCGCGAGTGTTTCCGGTTGACATAAGGGGTGCTAGTGATGAGAGTCGCTCTAGTCACACATAAATTTCCGCCCGCTTCATTGGGAGGAGTCGAGACTTACACTTACAATCTTGCCCACGCTCTCACTGAACAAGGCCATCAGGTCAGTGTCTTTTACCGGGAAGAGGCGAGCGGTGCAATTTTTCGAGAGGGTTGGCGGGAAACTGCTCCCTTCCGCGTGTGGTGGGTGGGGCGCGCTTTCGATGCTTCCCAGGCCGATCCAGCCCACCTTTTCTTTGATACATTTCTGAATCGCGATGTCGAGCGGTCTTTTCAGCATTTCCTGGCAGAAACACAGCCCGATTTAGTGCATTTCCAACATCTGATGTTATTGTCAACGCGATTACCGCAGCTTGTGCAGAAGGCCGGCATGTCCATGTTGTTGACATTACACGATTATTGGTTCCGCTGTGCTAATTCCCAATTGCTTTGGCCGGGAGGGGAAATCTGCAGGGGGAAATTAGGGGGAATTAATTGTGCACACTGTGCAACCGTACGGGCAGGTCTGGGTATTGTGAAGGCTATTTCCCCTGTTTTGGCCCCGATCTTTCAATGGCGTGATTGGATGGTTAAACAGGCCGCACTCAGGATCGGGAATTTTGTCTCTCCTTCTCAGTTTTTGCGCAACCAATATTTGAAAGTGGGATTCTCACCCGCCCGGTTTACTGTGTTGGAAAATGGAATTGATGTGGCGCGCATTCGTGCTTTCCCAAAGATACCTCGCGCAGACAAGGCACTTCGGGTCACTTATTTAGGATCCCTGGCATGGCAAAAGGGGGTGCATGTTCTAGTGGAAGCTATGCGCGGTTTACCGCCGCAGCGCATACGTTTGCGTGTTTTTGGGAACCCTAAGATCTTTCCCGATTATGCGGCGCAATTGCGTTCCAGGGCAGATTCAGAGAATACGGCGTTTGAAGGGGCGATTTTGAATACGGAAGTCGGCAGAGTATTAGCAGAGACGGACATCCTTGCGGTCCCCTCCTTGTGGTATGAGAATTCACCCGTCGTGATTCAAGAGGCCCATGCAGCGGGTGTGCCGGTGATCGCTTCGCGTTTGGGAGCTTTAACTGAGAAAGTGCGAGATGGCGTGGATGGTGTTTTGGTCCCGCCGGCTGATGTTGAGGCCTGGCGTGAATCCCTGATGCATTTAGCGAGCTCTCCTGCCGAATTGGCGCGCCTGGGGGAGAATTGTAGTCCTCCAATGTTGATATCTGAACATGCAGCACGCTTGATTAGTCTGTATACTGCGGTTACTGAAGCATATTCCATGTGAACGCGGTGCTATTTGTAAATCTACTCGGTTGGTAAATTCTGCGAGGCATTGTCAATGCATACAGTTAGACTTTTGTTAGTCATTGGTGGAATGTTGTTGTTGCCTGGCTGGGCCTTTTTGGCTGTGAGTAATGCCTGGCGCAAGTGGGAAGGGCTCCAACGCTGGATTGTCGCGATTGGATTAAGTATATCATTCTATCCCATTTTCTTTTATTCTTTACGGTTTCTGCTCCCGAAATTCACACTTGGTCCCTATAAGTTGGGAGCATTATTGGTGGTCTTTGCACTTGTTATTTTGTGGCGTTTGCATGATGCCTGGAAGGAAATTATAACCTTTGATCATCTCGAGTTGGCTGCTTTGACAGTTTTGGGCATGACAATTTTTACCCGTTTGTGGGTAATTCGTGATTTGCCTTACCCTGCCTGGTCCGATTCGCTACATCATACACTTTTGACGCAGCTTACAGCTGTTCAAGGACATTTACCTACATCTTTGGAGCCGTATTTCCCTATACCTTTGGATCAGTACCATTTGGGGCTGTACGCCTTTTCTGCGACTGTTCAATGGTTAGCTCAAGTGCCTGCGCATACCGCATTGTTGTGGACGGCCCAAGTTTTAAACGGTTTATGTGGTATTGGTGTGTACTTTGTCTTGGCCCGAAACAATAAGCCGTGGGGGGCTTTAGTGGGCCTTTTGACTGTGGGGTTACTTGCACATCAACCGGCATTCTATGTGAATTGGGGAAGATTCACCCAGATCTCGAGTCAAGCTGTGATGTTGATTGCTTGGGGAGTATTGATGGATACCCTGCGAGTCGCCGAAAATTTTCGCCGCGACGAGATTATTGACTTCTGTTGGCTCGCTATCATTACCGCTTTGTTGTCAGTTGGTGTATTCCTATTGCATTTCCGGGTGGTTGCCTTTTATCTCATCTTGGTCTTTATCGGATTCCTGGCGACCTTTGTGGCTGGACGGGAACAGAAAACACGCCTTCGATTGATTGGCACAGGGGTGATAATTGCAGTGATTTTCCTGGTATTGATTACCCCGGTTCTTTTTCCCGCGCTGCGAGTTTATATTTCAACGCGGACTGGCGAGCCTCAACCAGTTGTGGTAAACGATGCTGGACAAAGTAGTCAAGATTATTATGAGTTTGGTTGGGAAAGTGTGCCGGCTTTGGTTGCAAAGCCTTGGTTATTATTACTTGCCGGATTAAGTGCTATTTGGGGCCTTGTTTGGAAGCGTGAAAAACTGATTTTATGGATGCTGGTTTGGTGCGCGCTTTTGATTTTTGTGGGAAGCGCATATTTCCTCAAGGTTCGCCTATTGAATTTCACGAATCTAGGGGCAGTTTTGATCATGCTTTATTTGCCTCTAGGGGTGATCATCGGGGTCGGTGCAGATCTATTGTGTGCGTTTTTGCAAAGGGTGTTCATGAGGGGTGAATATTCCTTGGTCTTGTTGCTATTGCTGTGTGGTTTTATAGGCGGGAATATCAGGGTAGTTGAGATTGAACCATATCGCTATTTTGTTACCCCTGATGATGTTGAGGCCATGAGATGGATCAATGCCAACACACCCTCTGAAGCACGTTTTGCTATTAACACCTATTTCTGGTTGCCACAATCGCCACATGGAACAGACGCTGGCTATTGGATCCCTTATTTCACGGACCGCAAGACTACAGCGGGATGTATGTTGAATTCGTTGGCATCCGCGGAGTATCAGGCTGCTGTAATCACTATGTCTCAGGCTGCTGAAGAGGCAGGAACAACAGATTTTGCTCTTGAGACATTTAAGCGATATGACATTGATTACGTTTATATTGGCGCAAAGGGCGATTTTTCTGGTGCGGGGTTGGATGCTCAGAGATTGATCGATTCTGGGAAATTCAAACCAGTTTATCGTAACGAAAGGGTGACAATCCTTGAGGTACAGTATTAAGTGGGCGTGGAGTATTTGGAGCGGGGACCAACTGCAACATGCATGCACGAGGAACTAGCCTTTCTGTTTGTGTCGTGACGCAGCAGTATGAGCATATCATTAGCGGCATTGGGTTACATGCTACCAACTTGATATCTCATTTGCTGGCTGATGGCCATAAAGTCACCGTCATCACTCCTGGGCAAAACTATAAGTTATTGCCAAAAGAGCTCCCCTTTGCGCTCGTCACGGTGCCCCGTCCTTTATTTGCTGCAACGCAGGCCCGTTGGTTTACGCTCTCATGGAATTTTTCGCGATGTTTGCAAGATCTGGAACGTAATTTGAAATTTGACGTAATTCATTTCACAGATGCTCGTGAGTCGCTATTTACTTATACCACGGCCCCTCTTATCGGCAATGTGAATGATACGTATGCAGCTGAGGTTGGCAAGCCTAAAGATTATCGCCCTTATTATAATGATTGGCTTATGCGATGGGCATACTATCGTCTGGCAAAGTTCTGCGAAGCATCTGCATATCCTCGTGTGCAGGGTCTAATTGCTAATAGCCAATATACTGCTCGGGTGCTTATGTCGAAATACCTTCTTGCACCGGAGCGAGTCTTTGTATGTTATAAAAGCATTGAATTGCCGGACTCTGAAAGTGCTTCTATTCAAAATCGTTCAGACACCACCCACCCTCCACGAGTATTGTTTGTGGGTGGAAATATGCAGCGTAAGGGCTTGCCTACACTTATAGCCGCTGCCTCTCGCGTCATTTCAATGATACCTGATATTGAGTTTTGGGTAGTCGGTGATGATAAAGCTGTGCCACATTTGAAATCGATGTGCGCTAAGAATGGTGTATTGGACAACTTTCGTTTCTGGGGATGGTGTTCACAGGAAGTTCTACATCATATTTATTTGGAATCCGATATCTTTGTAATGCCTTCGCTCATTGAGGCTTTTGGAGTGGCATTTTTGGAGGCTATGGCCAGGGGATTACCAGTAATCGCTACTGCTGTTGGCGGGATTCCTGAATTGATTCAACACGAACACAATGGCTTATTAATTTCACCTGGCGATATTGAGGGTTTGGCTGATTCAATAGTCAGGCTTTTTGCGGATGAGGATTTGCGCCATCGCCTCCAATCAGCTGGGTTTGAGACGGTACAAAACTATACAATCGAGCGTATGATGGACTGCACTTACGGGATTTACCAGACGGTAATGGAGAATGGATGATTGTATCTAAACTGATATTGTTTCAATGATGTGATATAGTTGTGGTTGAAGAGCGTTTATGCTTGCATGTTCTTGAAAGGTTTGGAGAGCATTGTTTCCCAGATAGGCACGTAACTGATCATCTTTGGCTAGAGTTAAGATTGCATCTGCTAGTGCAACCTCATTTCCCATGGGGCAAAACAGTGCATCATATTGAGGCGTCAGTAATTCGCGATTCGCAGGATTATCTCCTACAATGGTGGCTTTACCCATCGCAAGACACTGAAAGGTCTTCCCAGCGATTACATTTGCCGCTTTAGGTATTGTGGAAAAGTGGCCTCCAAGGCAAATATCGGCGGTTGCAATTTCAATGGGCAAACCCGAGAGAGGAACAGGGGGGAAAAATTCTACATTTGTGAGTTGTAATTTTTGGGCGAGCTGATATGCATTTCGGATTTGGCTGCCTCCTCCGATGAATTTGAAGCGGATCTGCGGATAAGATTTTAGGCGATTTGCTGCACGGAGTATTATTTCCGTGCCGTGGAGTGGTAAATACGAGCTATAGTATAATACATTAATATATTGTGCGGTTACTTTGGGAATATTTCGAGGGAAGAAAATAGAATCATCGCATCCGACAAACAATGGGGTAAATTGTTGTGCTGGCCAATCCAAAATCTTGGCGATGTAATTACCATGCGTACGAGTGTCTATTAGGGTTTTGGAGGAATTTCTGAGAGCCGTTTTGTCCAACCACAATGCTAACTTACCTGCTATGGATCGGGGGGAAATCCAGGCCCGATCAAGACAGAGGGTGTCATAAAAAGACACGAACATATCAAATATAACTGGCCTTTTGATGATATAAGGGACCAGTAACATCAAGGGGTGACCCAGAAAACCTACAAAAGCTATATCATAGGGGATGTGATTGGTCAATAATTTCCAGCCTACTCGGGCATAACGTAGTGACAGCGATTGAGAGGTTTCGGTGATTTCAATAACGTCATAGCGTTGTTTAAGCATCTTCAGTAGAAGTGCATTTCTTGGGTACGTAGGTTCGCGCCCGCAGGTGAAAAGAATCCGCATGATGACCTCAGAACTTGTTTGGTGTGATTATAACACTGACGCATTAACTGTCCAAAAACAGCCTGAGCCGCAAGTCTATTGTGTGATTCCCCATTGGAATCTCAAAGATGACTTACTTGAATGTTTGGAATCACTTACCAAGCAGAACTATGATTCTTTACAAATCGTAGTGGTTGATAATGCATCCGTAGACGATTCAGCTATTGCTATTAAGGCGCTTTATCCCTATGTTCATTTGATTCGAAATCAGGACAATGAGGGCTACGCCCGAGCGGTGAACCAAGGCATAGTTTGGGCCCTGGAGCAAAGAGCAGATTTTATCCTGGTTTTGAATAATGACACCTGGGCTGAACCAGGAATGCTTCAAGAACTGGTCCGCGCAGCTATGGAAAACCGGAGGGCTGGCATTATTGCCCCTAAAGTTCTCCATTATGCCCAGCCGCAGCGCATTTATAGCGTTGGTGATCGTATCTATTCGTGGAGTCCCATACCATTACATATTGCTCACAATCGTCTGGACAGTGACAAATATGAGAGCACCTTTCAAGTGGATTATGTTTCTGGGTGTGGTATGTTGATCCGTGCGGATGTAATTCGTGACGTCGGCGCGTTTGATGAGAATTTTTTTATGTATTATGAGGACGCAGATCTATGCCGTCGGGTTCGAGATGCAGGTTATATGATTTTGACTGCAGGAAAGGCACGTTTGTGGCACAAGTCGGCTACTAGTGCTCGACGAATTCCTGTGAAAATTCGACAAGTCAAAGCACGCAATCGCGTGATCTTCTATTGTCGCCATCAACATGGGCCGCATCCTCTTTTTACCTTGCTTTATTTGTTTCTAACGGCACTATTGGCTATTTTTGGTGACGCTGTGCATGGCGAGTGGAAGTTAATTGCAGCTTATTGTCAGGGTTTATCGGAGGGCATCGCTATTATTCGTCTGGAACGTCATAAGAGCAAGTCTGGATCTGGCTGATGCTGAAATTCTGCAAAATCCATGTGCCTGGAATTATTGCCTCATGGTGCCAGTCTTTCATCTCTAGATATTTTTTACAATGTGGATTTCTTTGAATCTAATAGCGTATGGTGACATGTAATTATGCATGTAAAATTATTGCGAATTTTTAAGGATATTCTACTGCTATCATGGGCAATAGCAGTTTTTTCCGCCTTCCGCGGTTTGAATTTCTTGGGCTTTGTTCGAGGTGTTTGGGCTTCCTTAAACCTGCTGGTTTTCCCTACAGTAGTCTTTCTGGGTGTAATGCTGGCTGCTTGGGGATTGGGGGGGCAAATAGTTGAGCGCTTATTACATTTGACAGAATCATTTTGGGAATTTGGGGTTTTATCTTTGGGCATTGGGTTAAGCCTTATGTCTAGCTTGATGCTACTTATTGGCGTGTTTAAGGGGTATGTAATTGGGGTCGTCGTTATATTACTAACGGTCGGTATATTAGCTCTTCTTGATGGTGTAGTCAAGCGGCGTTGGTTGCGTCTCCCCTATCTCGGGTTCTCAAAATTTGATGTGCTTGACCCTTTGAATTTTGGTTTTTTATTGGTTATCTTGCTTTCGTTGATTTATATTCTTGCAACTAATGTTCTGGTGCCGCCTGTTGAAACCGATGAAATCGCCTATCATTTAGCGATTCCTAAGCTTTATGCACAAAGTCATACGTTAATCTATATCCCATATATTGTGTATTCGAATTGGCCATTAGCCACGGAGATGTTATTTCTGGTAACCCTGATTCTTGGTTCGGATCTGGCGGCGCACATGATTACATGGGGAATGCACTTCCTCACACTCCTCGTACTTTTTGCTTTGGCGAAAAGGCTGTGGGGAGTTCGCGCGGGGTGGAGTGCAGCTGCCATTTACTCGACTATACCGATGGTGGAGGTGCTTGCAGGAACAGCCCTGATTGAAACGGCTTTGGCGTTTTACACGCTGCTTTCAATTTATGCGTTGTGGCGCTGGCTAAGTACTGGAAATATGGCATGGCTTTTTTGTGCTGCGTTCTTTGCTGGTTCAGTAGCTGCTACAAAATTGAACGGCGCCTATGTGGCGCTTCTTTTAGGGTGCATTATTGCTCTTAACGATTTGTACGTCCGACGGCTAGGAAAATTGCAAGTGCTGAAGCATTTCTTGATTTTTGGTGGGATCAGCTTTATGGTGGTTGCACCATGGTATCTGAAAACTTGGATCCAGACAGGAAACCCTTTTTGGCCGGCGGCACTACAATATTTTGGGGGGCGTGATTGGGACGAACTTGGGGTCAGGTATTTGACTGACTTTGTGCGATTGCCTAACTGGCCATGGTCATTAATCAATTGGTTGCGTTTACCTTGGTATCTAACAATAGATCCCACTAAATTTGGGGGACGTTATCAGCTCGGGCCGTTATTATTAGCCGTTTTGCCTTTTACCATTGGGGTATATTTTAGAGAGAAAACCCATCGTTATGCTATCTCCCTATTGGGGAGCATTTGCCTTGGGTTTTACATACTATGGTTTTTTACGACACATCAAGCGCGTTTTATGATGCCTATTGTTCCATTGCTAGCTCTTTTGTCAGCAGTGGGAGTGGGCGTGATTTTTGAACGATGTTCGTGGAAAAACATAGTATTTAATGTACTATTGTTGGTATATTTGTTCTCTCAGACCATTTTGTTCTCTTCGGTTAGGCAAACGCGTTTTATTACTGCGCTTCCATATTTAACTGGTGACCAATCACGTGAAGAATATCTCTTGAATAATCTAAACATATACCCGGTGGTTGTGTATGCTAATCAGGTAGTCCCAGATGATTTGCAAGTGATCCTTGCCCCTTGGGAACCGCGGGGATATTATCTGGAATCTCAGTATATCTGGGCAAACCCTGTGAGCCAGCGCTATTTCAGGATGGAGCAGTTTGATTCAGTAATCGAGTTGCGCTCGTGGTTACAAGAACATCGTATTGGATTTGTGTTGTATAATCCATCACGTGTATATACCTACATTCAACATTGGGACCATATCACCCAGTTGTGGGAGCAGCTGTTACATGATCATTGCGTATTATTGTTTGAGGCTAATGGAATTCAATTTTATGAACTAAAGAAGGATATTCAATGAATTTGCGTGCAATTGGAACCCGAATACTATCTGTGATAAAGCAAGCGCTTGAGAAGACTAGTATGGCACTGGTAAATCCTAAAGCTGAAAAAAATAAATGGTTTCAGTATGGATTTACATTGTTAGTTTTAGGAGTGATTGCTTTACAGGTTTTGCGTAACTGGGAAGAAATCAGGAGTTATCCCTGGCATTTTGAGTATTGGAGTTTGCTACTTTCGTTTTTTGCATATGCTTGTGCCATGGCTTTTGCTGTGCTTTGTTGGCGCTCTATTATGGGTCGATTAGTTGACCTCTGGTCTTTGCGCACTCATTTCCGTATTTATTGTATGACTACCGTTGCCAAGCGATTGCCTAGCCCGGTTTGGTATATTGGTGCTCGAGTTTTAGGTTACGAGGCTTTGGGGATTGCTAAAACATTGACAGGAATGGCATTGGGCATTGAGGTGTTAATTTACATTTTTAGTGGTTTCTTGTTCAGTTTCGTTTTTTCTGCCGTTGGGCCATTTTGGACCATTTTACGAGAATCTCCATGGTTAGGCTTATTGGCTATCCCGCTAATCTTACTGCTTTTCTATCCTAACTGGCTTGTCCAGCTTGCAAATTGGGGGCTGGGTCGGCTTAAGCGCCCCCCCATCACCTTGCAGCTTAGCTCCAAGGATGTAGTAGTTTGGTGTATTTACTATTTGGGAGTCTGGGCTGGCGGGGCGACGATGGTGTTTTTGTTAACTCGAAGTATTTATCCTGTCGCCATTAATTATTTACTGTTTGTGTTTGGGGCTTGGACTATTTCAGGAGTGATTGGTACTTTGGGGCAGTTTACTTTAATCACGTTGGCGGGGTTTGGGATTCGTCAAGCAGCTTTGGCATATATCCTTAGTTTCGCTATCCCCTGGCCAGTAGCGATTGCTGTTGCGCTATTATCTCGTATTTTGGTGCCAATCTATGAAGGCTTCTGGGCATTGGTGGCTAGCAAAGTTTGATCTTACAAGAAAATTTTTGGATATGTATGGAGGAAATATGCGTATAGAGACATTTTTGATCGGTTTTGGGGTGGCATTATTGGTGGGGTGCACTTCTTCATCAACGACTTCTCCTATGGCGCCGCCGTTAGACTCACTTCTTCCCTATGTCGCTACACCTCTTACCCTGCCCGAGAATGTGATCATGCCCCCTCCTTCTTATGGCATCGGAACACCTTTGGATACCCCGGATCCTGAGTTTTATCCTATGGTGATATCTGGAGTCTCAGTAGGAATCGATGGCCATGAGATTGTGACGGTCACTAATATTAGCAATACACCCCAGGCGATAGGACTTTGGTCCATACAAAATCAGGATACATGGGAATTTTTTAATTTCCCTGCGGATCTTGTCGTTCAGCCTGGCGCATCTGTGAGGGTCCACAGTGGTGTTGCAGAAGACCAGATCACCGTTTCGGAAACTGACTTTTTCTGGAGCGTGGAACGTCAGTGGATTCGACAAGGCCTTGATTCTTTGGATGTGCTTCTCTTGAATCAAGCCGGGCGGATCATGTATTGGTTTTTATTCGATGATTGACTTAGCTTTAGCTGAATACTAGCATAAAAGCCATGCTGACGAGATCGGGCGCCGCACGGGCTTATGTTATATTATGCATTTTATTTTCAAAAAATTATTCAGATATTATATGTTCGTCTCTATTTAAAATAGATTAAAATAGAAAGTAGCTGCCACTACAATATCAGGCACATTATGCGGAGGCAAATTAATATGCATCAGCGTTTTAGAGGAATGCTGATTATGGGCACCAAAAGTAAAGTGCTTCTGATTGGCGGCATCATCATTATTGCTTTAATTCTGAGGATATGGGGAATTGCCTATGATTTGCCTTATATCTATCATCCTGATGAACCGGTCCCCCTTGGGATTGCATACAGAATGCTGGCTACTGGAGATCTCAATCCTCATTTCTTTGATTGGTCATCCTTGATCATTTATATAAATCTCTTCATTCAATTTGTATACTCATTTTTTGAGAGAATTTTTATTCCTGACTCTTCTTTTAAACCGGCCAACCCTCTGGTTGAATTGGCAATGGGGGTAACATATTCTCCCAAACCCATCATCGTTTTACTTGGGCGGTTGGTGACCGTAGCTGTTGGAATATGCACTATAGTTATAGTCATTTCAGCGGGTAAGCATATCTTTAACGATCTAAGAGTTGGCATGTTGGCTGGATTGATGATGGCCATTGCTCCAACCAATGTTGCGCTTAATCGTTATATAACTCCAGATGCGTATGCGACATTTTTCATGACATTGGTTTTGTGGGCATCTATCTCTATATATTCAAATGGTCAAATGTGGGGCTATATCCTGGCCGGAATAGGCCTAGGTCTAGCTGTTTCCAGTAAATATAACGCTGGCTTGATAGGCATCGTTATTCTGACAGCACATTTTCTTAGCCATGGCTTACGTGGCTTCAAGGATTGGCGGTTGTACTTGACTGTGTTCTTAGCAGTATTGGCATTTGCTATTACTACTCCTTATTCCTGGTTAGATTTTCATACATTTTTACCAAGTTTCTTGTCGACTGGGACACATTATGCAACAGGACATCCCGGTATGGAAGGAAATACTTTGCATTGGTATTTCAGTTATATGTGGCGCACTGCTGGGATAATTTATCCATTGGCTGCTTTGAGTATTATTCGAGGATGGATTCCAAAGCCTTCTGAAAAGATCGTTTTGTTGTCGCTTTTCCCCGTTGTTTATTTTGCTTTTATTAGCAATTTTATTGTAAGAAATGATCGCACATTTTTACCATTGACGCCGTTTTTGTTTCTACTTGCCTCGGAACTTCTTGCAGGTTTGTTTGATAGTATTAAGAGCCTCCCGTCGCAGAGGTGGCAGCAGCTTGCCTTTTTGGGGCTTACATGTTTACTCGCTATATCTTTGGTCGTGCCGGCCAAGAGCACATTTGCGGACACTGTGCAGCTTACAACAATGAATAGTCGTGAAACCGCCAGGGTGTGGATAGAGCAGAATTTGCCCGCAGGCTCTAAAATTGCGATTGAGTCATATTCACCGTTTGTTAACCCTGCACGCTTCAAGGTATCGGGATTTGTAAGGATAATTGATTTTGAGCCAGAGTGGTATATCCAAAATGGCTTTGATTACTTGGTTTTCAGTCAGGGGATGTATGGGCGTTTTTACCGCCAGCCTGAGCAATATCCCACAGAAGTTGCAAAATACGATGAATTCTTCAATGATTTCATGTTAGTGAGGTTGTTTACTGATGGCAATTATGAAGTGCGAATTTATGCGCTTCATAGAGATGAAGCCACTTCCCCGTAAGTAGACATTTATTGTTTGAATGATGATTTCGACGCTGTAATTTGCGCAAGCTCTCATAACTGACTTTCTGTTATTTGCCTCAATTGTTTATCAAATGGTCGTGTTTCAATACTGTTGTATCCCATGCTATAAACCGCTCACGAGGAAGACACTCCCTAACAAAAGAACTCGCTGTTTATTAACAGCGAGTTCTTTTGTTTAAAGCTGTTGACGTCAGGGTGCTACATTAAAGCCATCGTAAGAAGAATACGGATCGCGATAGGGTTGAGGAGCAGCTTCGCGGTTCATATTGACCACAACGAAGATTGGCTTATCACAGGTCAAAACTGCGCCTCCAACAAACTTGTTAGGAACTGAGACAAGGGTGCGCTGATCAAAAACGGCCACTGCTCCTGCCTTAGTCTCATTAGATACATCTGAAATGCCTGTTTCAGGCTTGAAATCCAGTGTAAAGTTTCCAGATGTCCCGTCAGCAGTGGACGCATTGACCGTTGTGTAAACGTAGCCCTTTGAGACATTACCGTTTTTGCTCTGAATCAGGGGCAACACGACGCTTGTGGTTGCATCGTCGGGGTCAAATCCCTCGTAAGATGACATCCGTCCTACGGAGCGTTTCTGCTGATTGATTACACATACGAGTGGAACTGCCGGGTTACTGGTGATGGTCGCCGAACCCACAAATTTGGTCCCTGTCTCGTTTTGCACAAACACCGCAGGCTCTCCAGGTCCGATATTTGCCTTGGACTCAGCAGGTTTAGCAGGGTTTCCTGGTTCTGGAGTGTAAGCAACGGACACTGTCGTAGTCGCATCAGGAGAAATATTTTGACAGTTGATAGAGGTGCGGTTGCCATTGTTTGCTTCCTGAATCAGCGGAGCAATTACCGTGGTAGAGCCTTTCGAGAAAGCATTGTAGGCGTACACACCATAGGCGTTGGGATTTGTGGATTTGCGAGTAACCGCGACGCCGGCTACACTGCCTGTGGCTGAAGTCACAGTTACCGTTGCAGATCCAACCCATTTAGTAATAGCACTAAATTGTGCTAGAGTCTTGAGGTCATAAGTGTGGGCGGCGCCCTTTTTAATCGTATCATTGATAGGTGTGACTGTGGCGTACCCTGCTTCTGGGCCAAAATTAATTTGAATCGTGACATCTGCTTCCCCAGCATTCTGGATGTTGATAAGGGTATCTTGTTGACTGTTACCCTTTTGCAGGCTAGGGAAATAGATCTTGCTAGCGCCTACAGAAACTCCGTTGTAGCTGCCGATGCCCTGAGCAGTAGAATCATAGGTGACATTCGAAACAATCGCAATCGGGACACTGGATGCTACAACAACAGACCCGTTAAAGCCAGAAGCTGCCCGGACGGGGTTGTAGGCGTTCATGGCATTGGCGTTAATGGTGTCATTTTGAGGGTTCGTGTATCCAGTTTCCATGGTCGCCAACGTACCATCTTGATTATAGTATGTGAGGGTCAGCTGACCAGCCTCATTAGAAAGATTCAGCACATTGATGGTTGAACTGCGAGGTGGTTCTGCTTGAGCCTGCACTGGAGGCGCTGAAACGCCAAACATTGTGAGTACCATCATCAACGCAAATAGAGCTCCAGCAATTCTTTTCATGTCAGAAATCCTTTCCTAAGAGTGAATTGGTTGCATAACACAAGTCTCACCACAGCTGGCAATTGTGTTATGTGCTTTGTATTCTATTCAATCCCATGAGATTGGTCAATACCCCATTGGAAGTATCTTGAATATTTCCCTTGGATTGGGCATATTGTAACCTGGTAGCCTGAAGCTCTTTGTCGAATGCGCTTTCTCTTCTCTCCCCCCCTGCCATCTCGACCCCGCCGCAACAACAGACCACCGACCCTCACGGCGTCGGTGGTCTGTCAGTCGTGGCTCGCGCCTAAGCCGGTTTCGTCGCGGCTTCCAGCAGCTGCTGGAGGCGGGGCACCATCTCTGCCGGGTTGGGGTAGAGCCCTTCCAGCAGCAACAGATTGGCAAAAAGCTGCTCGATGGTCGTGTCAATCAGCGCGTCGTTGGCGGAGGGCGCTGCGATGAGCCGGGCCAGGTTGTGGATGAGGGGATGCGCGCGATTTAGCTCCAGGATCTTCGGCGGCACGGTGAAGTTTTCTTCCAGCAGCCGGCGCACGTGTTGGAGATCGCGCTCGGGGCCGCCCTCCGCCGATACCAGGCGACAGGGATGATCGCGCAGCAGCTTCGACTCGCGCACCTCAGTGACACGCTCCCCTAACACGTCCTTGAACCGTTTGAGCACCCGCTCGAACTCCGGCTGGGGAATGGCGGAAGGGGTCTCTGCCGTCGGCTGCTCCGGCGCTGATGGCAGCTCGAGCGCGGCATCATCCACGTTTTGTAGCGGCCGACCCTGAAATTCGCGCAACGTCTGGAGCATGAAGCCATCGAGCGGATCCACCAGGTAGAGCACTTCGAAGCCCAGGGCGCGGAACGTATCCAGGTGCGGACTATGGGCGACGGCGGCGAGCGTGTCGCCGAGAATGTAGTAAATGGCCTGCTGCGATTCCGGCATGCGGCTCACATAGTCCGCCAGCGAGACAAGCCCCTCGGCCCTGGAGGAGGGGAAGCGCAGCAAGGGCAGCAGCTCTTCGTGATCCGCCGGGCTGGTCGCCACACCCTCTTTGATGAACGCTCCAAACTCGCGCCAGAATTGCGCGTAGTCATCCGGGCGGGTTTCTGCCATTTCGTGTAGTTCTTTGAGCAGACGCCGGGTCAGAGCCCGCTGAATCTGGCGCACGGCGCGATCGTTCTGGACCGTCTCGCGGGAGATGTTGAGGGGCAGGTCCTCTGAATCCACCACGCCGACCACGAAACGCAGGTACTCGGGCAGCAGCTCCTCGTTGGCTTCCTGGATGAGGATCTTGCGTGAGTACAGCTTCAGGCCGGGCCCGGGGCGATACCGAAAGGGTCCCGTCTCGCGGTGACGCGGCACGAACAGAATGCTCCGGATGTTGACCGGCGCGTCGGTGATCAGATGCTCGTGCAGCAATGGCGGCTCTGGATCCAGCGTGAGCTGGCGATAGAAATCCGCATATTCCTTGTCGGTGAGGCTCGTCGGCGTCTGTTGCCACAGAGCGAGCTGCTCGTTGAGGCGCCGCCCCTGTAGCTTGATCGGGAAAGCGATGTAGTTGGAGTGCTTTTTGACGATCTGCTCCAGTCGCCAGGCGGACGCGAACTCAACGGCGTCGTCTTTGAGGTGAATTTCGACGACGGTGCCGCGATCCGGTTTGAGCGCCGGTTCGAGGGTGTAACTGTCCTCGCCCCGCGAAATCCAGGTCCAGGCCTCGGCGTCGGGGCGATAGGAGCGGCTGGTCACCCGCACCTCATCGGCGACCATGAAGACGGCGTAAAAGCCCACGCCGAACTGCCCGATGATGTCCGACGGGCGCTGCCCGGCCTCCAATTGCTGGAGGAACGCCATTGCGCCGGAGTGTGCGATGGTGCCGAGGTTTTCGATGAGCTCCTCGCGGGTCATGCCGATGCCGGTGTCCGCGACTGTGAGCGTGTGGGCGTCGGCGTTAAAATCGAGGGTGATGGCGAGCTCGGCTTCGGGGTCGAGCACCTCGCGGTTAGTAAGCATCTCAAACTGCAGGCGATGCAGCGCGTCCGAAGCGTTCGAGAGCAGCTCCCGCAGGAAGATCTCCCGCTCGGTGTAGAGGGAATTTGCCAGGATGTTCAGCAGCTGGCGCACTTCGGCCTTGAACTGTAGCGATTCAGCATGGGTAGTTTCGGTCATATTTCCTCCTTTCTCCGAATCTCCTGCCACGTGAATTTCTGTCTCATTGTATATCGCTTGCATTAGAATTGCGTTAGCGGCGCGGCTCGGCGTGCTGACTGGCAAATTCGCTATCTGGGATATACTTTAAGCGGGCTGACCTTCACCCTGCGGCTGAAGCCCGGCGGTGTGGCGGCCGCAATTTACCCGGAAAGGAGTTTTCGCGCTATGGAGCATGAGGTTATCTCAAGTAAGGAGCCGATTCGCCTGTTCAAGTCCGATTTTCTGGAATTTTTCACCCATGTTCACCCCGCTGTGATCGTGATTATCTGGCTGCCGGTGATGGTGTTCTTCCTGGTGCGCGCCATCCGGGCTGTGGAGCCGGGAACCTCGTGGGCGCACATTCCCCTGGGGATGTGCATCGGACTCTTCCTCTGGACTTTGGCGGAATATATGCTGCACCGCTTTGTGTTTCACTTCCACCCCCGCAACGCCTGGCAGGAGCGCGTGTCTTTCCTCTTTCACGGCGTCCATCACGCGCAGCCGATGTCGAAGACGCGCCTGGTGATGCCGCCTGTCGTGAGCATCCCGCTGGCGTTGCTGTTCTACGGCCTGTTCTGGTGGGTGGTGGGACGGCTTCTCGGCGCCGCGCAGTGGGTGGCGCCGCTTTTCTCGGGCTTCATCCTGGGCTATCTCTGGTACGACCTCACCCATTATGCCCTGCATCACTTCCCGGCGCAGCGAGGGTATTACAAGATGATCCGCCTGCATCACATGCGCCATCATGGCAAGAATCCCCATTTGCGCTATGGCGTCAGCTCGCCGCTATGGGATTACGTTTTCCACACGATGTCGGAATAGCATCGGACATAGAACCTGAAATCATCAGGCTCGAGGGTCCAAAAATCCAAAATCGAACGATGCGTTATACACCTGATCAACAAGGAAAAGTTTGGGATGTGGGCGCTGCGGGCGCAGTCGTCCATGAGGGACGGGTGCTGCTCGTCCGCAAGACTTATGGCGCGGCCAAAGGCATGTGGAGCTTGCCGGGCGGCTTTGCCCAACATGAGGAACTGCTCGACGAGGCGGCGGTGCGCGAGGTGCTGGAGGAGACCGGTGTGCAGGCGGAGGTGCTTTCCCTCATCTCTGTGCGCACGCGCTACGAGCCGGAAGGCGGCGCGGTCTTTGTCATCTTCCGTATGCGGCCTCTGGGCGGCGAACTGCGTCCCGATGGGACAGAGATTGACGCGGTGCGATATTTCTCCGCTGAGGAATTGTCCGCTTTGGGCGAACGGGAGATTCTTCCCCTGACCCGCAGCGCGGCGCTGACGGCGCTTTCCGCAGCGCCCGGCCTGGCGCAGGTGGATTTGCCCGCTTCCGGTGCCGGCCCTTATCACGCCTTTATGGCGCGCTGAGTGGGCAAGGTAAAGGTGAAGGTGCTGCCGCGCCCTTCTTCGCTTTCCACCCAGATACTGCCGCCGTGCGCTTCGATCAGATTTTTGGCGATTGAAAGCCCCAGGCCGGTGCCTTTGGGGGTGCGCGCTACGGCGGGACGATAGAAGCGTTCGAAAATGTGGGGCAGATGCTCGGCGGGAATGCCCTCACCCGTATCCCGAACGGCGACCTGCGCTGTCGTCGCATCGCGCAGGCTCAACGTCACGCTGATGCTGCCGCCGGCGGGGGTGTGCTGGATGGCGTTGGAGAGCAGATTGAGCAGCACCTGCGACAGCCTCCGGGCGTCGCCTTCGACAAACACGGGCGTCTCCGGCATCTCCGCGCTGAGCGTCAGCTCCTTCTCGCGGGCGCTGCTGCGGACACGCTCCAACATGCCATAGAGCAGCTCGCCGAGGTCAAGCGGGGCCCATTCCAGATGCAACTCCCCCGCATCGGTGAGGGCGAGCACCCGCAGGTCCTCCACCAGGTGATTGAGCCGGCCCAACTCCGTCTGCAAGCCGGAAATGACTTCGGGGGTTGGCTCGGTCAGCCCGTCCTCGAGGCTTTCCAACTCTATTTGCAACACACTCAACGGCGTGCGCAGCTCGTGCGCGATGTCGTTCATCGCGCGGCGCCGCAGCTCCTGTTGCCGCTCCAAATCCTCCGCCATGGTGTTGAAAGCCGTGGCCAGCTCGCCGAGCTCATCGTTGCTGGTCGCCGGAATGCGGTGCGAGAGATCCCCGTGCGCGATTTGCTGCGTCGCCTGTGAGAGCGCCTTGATCGGCGCGATGATGCGATCCGCTTGATGCCGGCCGACCCACACACCCATCAGCGCCACGACGAGCGTGGCGATCAGCAGGAACACCATCACCTGCTGCAAAAACGCGGTTTGATAGGCGTTGAGCTCTCCCAGGCCCGACATCACGACCAACGTGCCGACCTGCACACCATCCACGGTGATCGGCGCGCCGCCATTGGCGATCGCTCGCGGCAACAACGTGAGATTGCCCTGTTCTGGCGCGCTGTCCGCCAGGATATTGCCTTGAGCATCCAGCAGCAGCAAGCGCTCGTCCGCCGGCGGGAGGTCCTCGTGCTCGCGGCCGCGCAAGGCCGGCCGCATCATCATCGCCGGCATGTTTTCCGCTTCGGAGCGATAGAGCGCCACCAGCTCTTCGACGCCATCCCAACTTCCCATGAGGACGTAGTAGCGCGTGAACACTGGCGCCAGGCGTTGCGCGGTGCGCTGCCCACCGTAGGTGACCATAACGGTAAAGCGGTTGCGGATGATCAGGGCCGAGAGGGCCATCACCAGCGTCGCCGTAATCACGATAGCGAGGAGCAGGTTGAGGGTCAGGCGTGTGTGCAGGCTGGATTTCATGTCACTCCGATTCCGGATTTTCCGTGAAGCGGTAACCGGTGCCGAAGACGGTGCGGATGTAGCGCGGATTGGAGGGGTCGGCTTCCAACTTGCGGCGGAGATTGTGAATGTGGACATCCACGGTGCGCTCGAAGCCGTCATAGTAACCCAGACTGGTGGCTTCCAGCAATTGAGTGCGAGTGAGCACCCGCCCGCGCGCCCGAATCAGCGTCAACAGGATCTCAAACTCGGTGGGGGTGAGGGCGACCGGCTGTCCCTTCAGCAGGCACTCGCGCGTGCCCACGTTGAAGACGACATCGCCGAAGCGGTAGACCTCGCTGGCCTCCTGCGGTTGGGCGAGCTGATTGCGGCGCAGCACGGCGCGCGCCCGCGCTACCAACATGCGTGGACTGAAGGGTTTGGTGATGTAGTCATCCGCGCCGATCTCCAGCCCCATCAACTGATCGGTCTCCTCGACACGGGCGGTGAGCATGATGATGGGGACGTTGGACTCCCGGCGCAGGGTGCGGCACACTTCCAGGCCGTCCATGCCTGGCAGCATCAGGTCAAGGACGATGAGATCGGGTTTCTCGCTGCGCGCGCGCGCCAACCCCGTCGGGCCGTCGAAGGCGGGCACGGTCTCGAAACCGGCCTGCTCGAAGTATTTTTGCACGCCCCGTGTGATGCGGGCTTCATCATCAATAATCAGGACTTTCATGACCTGTCCCATGTCAGAGTCGCGGATTGCTGCGCCCATTATAGCGCGGATTGCCTTTCTTACATTTTACTATGCGGTTATTGAGAAGTTGTTAAGATGGCGTCCCCTGAATCAGCGAATCAACGAGTCAGCGAATCAGCGAATCGGCGAATCGGCGAATCACTTACGTTCACACCTTCGCACGTGCTCACGTGTCCACGTTCGTGCTATAATTCACCTCACATTTGTGGGGGAGGGCGGAGAGTCATGCGCCGACATCACGCCAATCGGCAGAGGATAGCGCTGCTGGTCGCCGTGTTGCTTGCGGCGATGGCGGCTTTCGTGCTTAGCGTCAGCCGGCCAGGTCCGTCCGCGTCCGTCGGCGCTGCGCGGACGGACCCCATCCCTGCCACGTTCACCGTCGTCACGCTCAACCTCTGGCACGATCACCCGCATTACTCCCGGCAGCCGGAGCGGCTTGAGGCGGCGCTCGTGGCTTTGCATGACCTCTCCCCCGAGGTGCTCTGTCTGCAGGAGGCAGCACGCACGCCCGTCGTCGAAAATGCCGCGGAGGCGCTTGCGGTCGGCCTGGAGCTGGCCGGCGGTTACGCGCGCGCCAACGGGAACTACAGCCTCATTCGCTTTGAGGAGGGCGAGGCGGTTCTGGCGCGGGGGGCGCTGAGCGACATTGCGGCGCTGGAGTTGCGGCCTCGCGCCGGTTTCTTCGAGCACCGGTTGGCGCTCTGGGGCGCGGTGCAGACCGAAGCCGGCCCAGTCGTCGTCTTCAGCACGCACCTCACCAACAAGGAGGGCGCGATCAATGCGGCGCAGATTGACAGTCTGGTGGCGCTGGTGGAGCGTCAGCGTCACGGCCTGCCGGCGGTCGTCGCCGGGGATTTCAACGCCGCCGAGGACGCGCCGCAAATCACGGCCTTGCCCGTTCACTGGCGCGACGCCTTCCGCGAGGCTCAGCCGGATGCGCCCGGCGTCACCAGCCTGGATTCCGGCAGGCGGATTGACTACATTTTCCTCGTCGAAGGCGAGGACATGCGCTGGGAGATACGGGATGCTGGCACTTTCGGCGGCTCGGCCATCTCCGATCACCTCGGCGTCTGGGCACGGGTCGGCCTCGCAGCAGGGGAATGAGGGATCGCTGTTCTATTCTGCGCCCTGTCTCGTTTGCAGAGCTCAAGGCGTCAGGATAACATAAGCTTCGATCTCGTGCCATACAGTGATCAGATCTGGGACGGAGGATTCGACGACCTGACCCTCACGGATCAGATGTTTGTGGTGAGGATATGTTGAAAGATTCAGTTGACAATGATGTCCGGTGTTGTCATAACGAAATGCCAGCATCTCTTCGGCGGTCATGTATTGGTAAACGTATGTCAAACGATCTACATCTGTTTCGACGTCCACAAATTCCCGAAAGTGCAGTACCGAGCCTCCACAAAGATAAGCTCGCCCCGGACGAAACCTTCGCAAGTACTACGCTTATCGTAAGTGAGGCTAAACGTTTGCAGAAAAGAGCAGGCTACGACCCATGGGATGCCGGCTCTTTCAGAGCAAATATGCCGAGGAATCCCTGCACCTTGCGGTCGCGATCCCAAAATTGCGTCCTCTGCATCTGCCTGGCCAGGATCAGCGTGCGTCTGTGTTCATCGGCGTCCCAGAGCCGCCTCGCCCCCAGGCAGTTTGATTTTGGCCTGAAATTTGTTATACTGGGTGAAACATCACGCATGACACATCACGCAGTACGGGAGATTCCTTATATGAACGAACTTGTTACTCAGACAGTGTATTTTGCTCAGCGAGGGAAAGAGAACACCGATCGGACGTTGGAATTAGCGCGGGCGCGGGCCGAGGCCCTCGGTATCCGCACGGCCATCGTGGCGACGACCAGCGGCGCGACGGCGGTCCGCGCGGCGGAACTGCTGCCCGGTTTCGCCATTGTCGCCGTCACCCACTCGGCGGGCTTTCGCGGGCCGGATACCCAAGACCTCTTGCCGGAACATGCGGCGCGTCTGGCGGAGCTCGGCGTGAGGGTGCTCACCTGTCAGCACGCCTTCGGCGGGGTGGGGCGCGCCGTGCGCAAGTTGTGGGGCACCTATCAGCTGGATGAGATCATCGCCCAGACCTTGCGCCTCTTCGGGCAGGGGATGAAAGTGGCTTTCGAGATCGCGTTGATGGCGGCAGATGCCGGGTTCGTGTCCACTCAGGCGCCGGCGCTGGCCATCGCGGGCTCCAGTCACGGCGCGGACACGGCCGTGCTGTTGATTCCCGCCAACGCGCAGACCTTCTTCGAACTCAAGCCGCTGGAGATCATCTGTATGCCGTCGCCGTCACATCCAGGATTTGGGTCGCAGATGGGCAGTTGAAAGCTCATCCGCGCTTCAGAATGTCCTTGGATTTGCCATTTTGGACTCTCAATTCACTAACGGAGTGCAAGCGTGGAGTGTAGACAAGCAGAGAATAAGGAAACCTGCATATGAATTTTACCGAGGCTGAACAACGTTTCCGTTTTTTGGAGGATCAGCGCCAACGCGGTGTGTTATCGTTGGAGCAATATCGTGCGGAGCTGGCCCAGCTCCGTGTGACGGACGCTTGGGGCCGGCTGTGGATGTTGCAAGAGCAGACCGGTCAGTGGTTTGTGTTCCATGAGGGACAGTGGCATCCCTCGCAGCCGCCGCAGCAGACGCCGCCGCCCCCGCCAGCGCCGACGCCCGTCCCCTACTCATCGCTGCCGCAGGCGCAACAGGTCCCCGCGCAGCCCGCCCCGGCAGCGCCATTCCAGCCTTCCCAGCTGCCGCCGGCGCAGCCCCAGGAGGAAAAAAGCGGCGGTTGCGGCAAATGGCTGCTTTACGGCCTTCTGTGGGTCGTGATTTGGAGCGTCATTGCCGTCGGCGTTTACTTCATCGCCGATCAAGAACCGATGGCCGTGGCCGGCGTGGGGCTGGCCGCCCTGATCAGCCTGGTGTTCATGCTCGCCACGCTCTCCTCTCACTGGCAGGGCACAATTGTGGATGTCCGTATGGAGCGGGAGCGCGTGAGTGACCATGACGAGGACGGCAGCTGGCACTGGGAGACCGTGACCTACGCTTACGTCCGCCGCAGCAACGGCAAGGTCAAGAAGATGCGCGCCATGCCCAATTGGGATGTGGGGGATCGCCTGGAGAAACGGCGTGGCGAGAGCCAGATTCGTCACTATCCCCACGGGTGAAGCTGGTTGCTGGATACTGGTGGCTGCTCGTCACCCGTTACCCTCACTTTTGCGGGGAAGCCTATGGATGACCGTGATGCCAGACTGATGTATGCCGGACGGTATCTGCACTTCTACCGACATCCCAGCGGGTGGGAGTACGTGCGGCGTCCCAAAACTGTTACGGGAGTCACCATCATCGCCGCGACGCCGGAGCACAAGCTCCTGCTCGTGGAACAATATCGCGTTCCCTTGGGGAAGCTCTGCCTTGAATTGCCGGCGGGCCTGGTAGGCGACACTGTCGCCGGCGATTCCCCGCTTGCCGCCGCCCGGCGTGAACTCGAAGAGGAGACCGGCTACACCTGCGACACCGTCACGTGCCTCTGGACGGGCTCGCTGCTCCCCGGCATCACCGATGAGCTCAACACTCTGTGTTGGGCCCAAGGGCTCCATGGCCCTGTGGATCCGACCGGCGCGGAGGAAGTCTATGCATTCCCCCGCGCACAAGGGATGAGGAAAGAGGGCGAATCGCTGCACGTTTACGCCGCGCCGCTGGCCACCGCCGGGGCCTGGCTTGCGGCGCAGGCAGCGGCGGACAAGATCGTGGATCTCAAGGTGTACCTGGGGGTGTATTTCCTGAAATCGAGGGTGTGACCGGGCCATGGGGCGTCTGACCAGCGAACCGGCGACCGTCGAGCAAAAAACTTCGCGGGCGGAGAGACTCTCTCCGCCCGCGAACGTTTCCACAATTCACAATCCCAAATCCACCCTCTAAACTCCCGTGAGCGCCATCCGCACGTCCACCGCCCACGCGCCTTGCCCTTCCGGGCCGACAATCAGCGGGTTGATGTCGAGCTCGCTGATGCCGGGGAAGTCGGCGACGAGCTGCCCCACGCGGCGCAGCGTGTCCACCACGGCGGCGATATCGCCCGGCGCCTGCCCGCGCACTCCGGCCATGATCTTGCCTGCGGCGGTCTCCGCAATCATGGCGCGCGCATCGGCCTCACATAACGGCGCGAGGCGGAAAGCCACGTCTTTGAAGACTTCTACGTAGATCCCGCCCATGCCGAACATGAGCAGCGGCCCGAACTGCGCGTCGCGCTGCGCCCCGAGGATGACTTCCTGCCCTTGAGGCGCCATCTGCTGCACCATCAGCGCGCGATCGGCGTGCGTCCCCACCATGCGCTCAAAGGCGGCGCGCACCTCATCGGCGCTGCGCAGGCCCAGGGCGATCCCCCCGACATCGGCTTTGTGGATGACCCCCGGCGCGATGAGTTTGGCGACGACAGGATAGCCTGCTTGCCCGGCCAGCGCCGCAGCCTCGTCGGCGCTGGCGGCGATACCGGAGAACGGCACGCGGATGCCGTAGGCCGCCGCCACTGCTCCCGCCGTCTCCGCGTCGAGGAAGTACGGCGCGCTACCCTCTGCCCCTCCGCCTCTTTGCCCCCACGCACGCCTCAAAATCTCCATCGCCGCCGTCCGGTCCACGTCTGTCAGCGGCTCTGGCGTCAGATCCGGGCGCGCTTGGAGTTGGGTATATTCCCACAGTCCGCCCAACGCTTTCGCCGCGCGCGTGGGATCGGGGTAGAAGGGGACATGGCCCTCGTGGAGGATGTGAATCGCTTCGTTGATGCTCACCCCGCCGATGAGGCAGCAGATGACGGGTTTGGTGGTGCGGCTGGCCGCAGCGACGACGTGACGGGCGACATCGTTCACCGGCGTGATGGCCTGGGGCACAAAGATCGCCAGGGCCATGTCCACGCCGGGATCCGCCAGCATGAGATCCAGCGCCGCGCTGAACATCTCCGGCCGGGGGCCGCCAAGCATATCCACGGGATTGCTCAGCTGCGCGCCCGCCGGCGTGACTTCTTTCAGCCGGGCCTGGGTCTCCGGGGTGAGATCGGCCATCATGAGGCCCACATCGTCGAGCGCGTCCGCAGCGAGCGCGGCGGCACCGCCGGCATTGGTGACGAGCGCCACGCGCGGCCCGGCGGGCAGCGGTTGATGCGCCAGCACCATGGCGATGTCATTCTGCTCCTGGAGCGAGTTGGCCATTACCACCCCGGCGCGATGACAGGCGGCGACGTATGCGCGCCCGGTGCCGGCAAGCGCGCCGGTGTGCGACGCTACCGCGCGCGTCCCGGCGGAGGTCCGTCCCGCTTTGACGATCACGATAGGCTTCTCGCGGTAGATGGCCGCGGCAGTCTCGACAAACTCGCGGCCTTCAGGGATCCCTTCAGCGTAGAGATTGATGACTTTGGTGTAGGGGCTGGCGGCCATCATGCGGATGCCGTCGGCGATGTTCACGTCCACCTGATTGCCCAGACTGACGATGCGGCTGAAGCCCACGCCCATCTGAATGGCCCAGTCAATGGTGCCTCCCACGAGCGCCCCGGAATGCGAGGCGAAGCCAATGGCGCCTTGCTTAGGTATGTGGGTGATGAAGGTGGCGTCAAGCGGGACGTGCGTGTCCATTGTGCCGACGCAGTTGGGGCCGACGAGGCGCATCCCGTATTCATCGGCGATGGTTTTGAGCGAGCGTTCCAACGCCGCGCCGTGTTCCCCCACTTCCCGGAAGCCGCCGGTAATCACAATGACGACCTTGAGTCCGCGCTCGCCACAGGCGCGGAGCTCGCCGGGTGCCAGTTCAGCGCGCACCATGATCATGGCCAGTTCCAGTGGATCGGGCACCTCGGCAATGTTGCGGTAGACTTTAAGGCCCAAAATTTCCCCGCCTTTGGGGTTGACGGGATAAACTGGCCCTTGATAGCCGTGTTCCTTGAGATTCCGCACCACGCCATAGCTCAGCTTGGTGGGATCATTGCTCGCGCCGATGACGGCAACGCCTTGCGGATTGAAGAATAATTCCAACACGTCTGTCATGAGTCGCTCCTCTATCTGGTTGCTGGTTGCTGGTTGCTGGATACTGGTTGCTGGTTACTGGTTGCTGGATACTGGTTGCTGGTTACTGGTTGCTGGATACTGGTTACTGGTTACTGGTTGCTGGATACTGGTTACTGGTTGCTGGATACTGGTTACTGGTTGCTGGTTGCTGGTTGCTATCATATCTGGAGATGGAGTTTTGTCCACTGCCAAATGTCGTCAGTCTGGTGGCTTGTAGTCTGGTCGTCGTCGCTCCGCCAACTGTCCGACTGCCGTCTAGACTGCCGTTCGCGTTTTGGCCCATCTGCGTTACAATAGCACGGACTGCCGGGTTGTGATGGGGTTAGAATGCCGCCCGGCGGTCTTTTGTGCGGAGAGAGAGATGCGCCGGATACGTGACTTTACACGATTTTTTATGCCCCGTCTGGGGCGCCCGATCGTGCCTGCTATCTATCGGGCGAATTTCCTGCATTTCTACCTGGACATCGCCTGGTTTGCCATCACTGCGGCGACAGCGATGTCCTTCGTTGGCGTGTTCATCACCCGTCAGGGGGCCTCGGCCTTCCAATTGGGCTTGCTGAGCGCTGGTCCCGCCGTGGTGAACCTGCTGATCTCGACTGCTGCCGGACAATGGCTGGAACGACAACCGTTGGAGAAGGCGGTGCTGCGGACGGCCGTCTTCACCCGGCTGACCTATCTGCCCTGGGTGATTCTGCCGTTCTTTCTGCCACCGGCGGCGCAGGTGTGGGCGTTGCTGGCGTTGACGGTGCTGGCGGCCATTCCTGGCGCGGCGCTCAACATGGGGTTCAACGCCCTTTTTGCCGAAGCCGTGCCGGGCGAGTGGCGCGGTTTCGTCGCCGGACGGCGCAACGCGCTCTATGCCGTGATCTTTATTGGGGTGACCTTGCTCGCCGGCTGGATTCTCAACACGCTGCCCTTTCCGCTGGGGTATCAGGCGATCTTTGCGCTTGCCGTGCTGGGCGCGACGATGAGCACGGTGCATCTGGGGCTGATTAAACTCCCGCCGATGGAAAAAGCTGCACCGGCCGTGACATCGAAAGGGCGACGCCTGCGTTGGGACTTGCTGCGAGGTCCGTTGGGAAAAGTCCTCGCCGCGCTGTTGATATTCCACCTCACGTTGTTCCTGGCCGCGCCCCTGTTTTCGCTGTACATGGTCAACGATTTGAGGCTCACGGACTCTCAAATCAGCTTTGGAACGGCGGTTTTCTATGTCGCCATGCTGGCAGGCTCGTTGTCGCTGGATGGGCTGGCGCGCCGCTGGGGCAATCAGAAGGTCACGGCGCTGGGCGCCTTCTTCTTTGGCTGCTATCCGTTGGTGATGGCCCTGTGGCGCAGCGTGTGGGGCTTTATGGTGGCGTCGCCTTTTGGCGGTTTGGGCTGGGGACTGGCCGGCGGTGCGATGATCAACTGGCTGCTGGAGCGCGTGTCCCCGACAGAACGCGCGGCGTCGCTCGTCTGGTACAATCTTGCCATCAACGGCGCGATGTTGGTCGGCTCGTTGCTCGGTTCGGCGGGGGGCGAGTGGCTGGGCGTCCGTACGGCGCTGTTGGTCTTTGGCGGGATGCGGATGCTCTCGGCGCTGTATATCCTCAAGCGCGGGTAGCCTGATGCCACAACAACTCTTGCAACGTGAACAGGCAGAGGCGCCAGGGGATACATCACGCGGCCCTCAGGCTCAGCGCCTCCTTACGCCGCGGTTTTGGGGGATGCTCCTGGTCGCGCTGGGAGCGCTGGGATTCAGCAGCGGCATCTTCTTCAACCGCTCCATTGCGATGATGACCGGGCCGCAGATCGCGTTTTTCCGCGCCCTTTGTGGCTTCATCTTCTTCTCGTTGCTGGCTGCGCGTGATCCGCAGGCATTTCACGTGCGCAGCTATCGCTCCGCGATCCTCTGGTTGATCGGGCTGGGCGTCTCGGTCGGCGCGACGGCGACGCTGTATATGACCTCATTACGCTACACGACGGCGGCGACGGCGGTCCTGCTCAACAATACCGCGGTCATCTACGTGGCGTTATTCTCACCCTGGATGCTCAAAGAGGCGCGTCCCCGTTTCACCTGGGTGAGTCTGGCGCTAGCGCTGGTGGGGATGACGCTCATCACCGACCCGGCGCACATTGAGGTGGGGTCAGATTCCTGGGTTGGGGTGCTAACGGCGCTGACGACCGGCGTGACCTATGCCTTCGTCATGCTCTTCAGCCGGCGGCTCGGCGGGCGCGTGAACGGCGTGACGCAATCGTGGTGGAGCATCGGCATTGCGGCGTTGATCGCTGCGCCGTTTGCGGTAGGGACGTCGTGGGAACTGGTGCGCGCTAACTGGTACTGGCTGCTGGCCCTGGGGACTCTATCCTTGAGCATCCCCTATTTCCTTTACTTTCAGGGCCTCAAGCGGCTCAACGCGCAGGTCGTGAGCATGATCGGCTTGTTGGAGCCGGTGTGTGGTGTCCTCATCGGAATTTTCCTCTTCCGGGAGATTCCCAGTGCGCTGGGGTTTGTGGGCATCGGGCTGATTTTTGCCAGCATTGTGCTGATCTCATGGAGGAACGTGGGCTTGTGAGAACGTGGGAATGTGGCTGGACGCAGATGCACGCTGATGAGAGAAGAATTTGCGAAAATCAGCGTCCTATAGTTCTCCGGTTGAGGATAAGGGGGTCTTGCACGCGGGCGTAGCCCGCCTGCAAGACCCCACAAAAAAAGTTCCCCTTTCTCCAGCGCGCGCTGGGGGAAGGGCCAGGGGATAGGGGCAAGAATTGATTCTCAATCTTCAGCAGTCGCCAGGGAATCTTGTGTTTTTTTAGTCAGTGGCTGAACAGTTACTGTGTGAGTTGTGAGCTGTGAATCGTGATCGAAGGCTGCGACGGCTCACGACTCACTGCTCTCTATTTTCTGAGGAGATCACGTATGATTGTATATTTCAATGGCCAGTTCATGCCCAAAGAAGCCGTTTGCATTTCGCCGGATGATCGCGGGTTTCTCTTCGCCGATGGCGTCTATGAGGTCATCCGTGCCTATTACGGGGTGATGTTTCGTCCCGCCATGCACTTTGCTCGTCTGCGCCGCAGCCTGACCGAATTGCGTCTCCCCGTGCCAGACCTGGGCGAGCTGCAGGCGGTGTGCGAGGAGTTGCTGGCGCGCAACGCCCTCCTGGACGCCGATGCGCGGCTTTATCTCCAGATCACCCGCGGGATAGCGCCGCGCTCGTATGGGTTCCCCGACCCGCCGCCGACGCCGACGGTTTACGTCACGGCGGCGGCCCTCCAGCCGCCGCTGCGCGAGTGGGAGACCGGCGTCAAAGTCATCCTGGTCCCCGACATCCGCTGGCTGCGTTGTGACATCAAAGCGCTGATGCTGTTGCCCAACATCCTCGCCAGCCAGCAGGCCTATGAGCAGGGCGCGTGGGAAGCCATTCTCGTCCGCAACGGCGTGGTCATGGAAGGCTCGCATACTTCCATCTGCGGGATTTTCGATGGGGCGCTCGTCACGGCGCCGGTGACGAACAACATTCTCGGCGGCGTGACCCGCGAGGTCATCCTCCAGGCCTGCCGCGAGTTGAGCCTCCCCGTGAGGGAATTCCCCATTTTCGAGAAGGACCTCCCCAACGCTCAGGAGCTGCTGATTTTGGGGACGACAACCGAGGTAATGCCCGTCGTGCAGGTAGGCGAGTGGCGGGTGGGCGATGGCAAGCCGGGACCGCTCACGCGCCAGCTGCAGCGCGTCTTCCGTGAGATTGTGGAGCGCGAGACAGGTCAGCGGGCGGCGACCCGCAACCGACGACCAGAATCGTGAAACTCCTGGCCCCTCGGTGCGTATAACTACGTAGATTCACACGGGGAGGTACAAAACATGTCGGGTGAACATCGGTTGCGACGACAAAATGGGATTGTGGCTGGCGTTTGTGGGGGATTGGCGGAATTTACCGGCATCAACGTCTTCTGGTTCCGGTTGGCTTTCTTGATCCTGGCGCTGCCGGGCGGCCTCCCGGCGCTGGTGCCGTATCTGATCCTCTGGATTATCATCCCGCGCAAACGTGGCCGGTGAAGCCTTGCTTCAGCCTCTTGCGCCTGACGGGGCTTCCCGCCGGGCGCTTTTTTTTGTCCAGAACTTGCAAGTTTTTTGATTCGAGGGATACTATAGATGGTTGAAAGTCGGTTTGATTTTTGATCAAGGGTGCATCTTCGGCAAACAGGAGCGCAAAAGCATGGACTTAGTGCTGCGACAGGCGATACAAACAGACGTGCCGCAGATCATCTCTATTTCTGCGAAGGTGTGGGACGGCGAGGATTACATCGGCGCGGTGATTGACGAGTGGCTGGCGGACCCTCGCGGCGGCGTGATTGTCGCTGTCTCAGGCAGGACTGTGGTGGGGTTTGGACGCTGGGTGCAGCTCTGGCCCGGTTACCTGTGGCTCGAGGGCCTGCGCGTGGACCCGGCCTGGCGCGGCGCCGGCATCGCCCGTACTTTGACGCATCATCTTCTGGAAGTCTGTCGGTTGCAAAGTGCAGACCGGGTGGCGCTCTGCACCTATTTGGGAAACGACGCGATCATTCACCTCGCCGGGTCATGCGGCTTTCGGCGTGCGGCGAGTTTCACGTATGCCGAAGCCGGCCCGACCTCGCTGGCGCGCGCTCAGGCGCGATTCTCGCCGGAGGTCAAGCCGCTGGACACGGGCACGGCGTTGGATTTCATCGGCAATTCGGCCTTCATGCGCGCTTCGGGGGGATTTTTCCCCCATGGCTGGCGTTTTTTGCCCTTTACGATTGCTCCTGAAGCGGTCTTCGCGCGCATGCGCTGGATTCTGGGGGTGCTGCGGGGCTCGCAGGTCATTGGCGTGCTCTGCGCAGGACATCTCCTGCGGCATCGCCAGGAATTTACCATTGATTTCGTGGATGGCGAACCGGAGGCCGTGGAGGTGTTGCTCCGTCACGCGCTGGCGCTCGCTCAATCGGCCCGCAGCGTGGAGATGATGTTGCCATATGCCGGCACGCAGCCCGTCGTCGCGCTGCCGCTGATCACGCAGCTGGGCTTTGAGATGTGGCAGAGCGGCGAGCCGGATGTTTTCGTGTACGAGAAGACGCCGTTGTAGCCGCCGCGAAAATTCTGACGCTGCCGATGGAAGACCCCATCGGCAGCGTTTTTGTATGGGATAGCCTTGTGGTGGGGGAGCGGTCTCATAACGCCCTGCCGGTTGGAAACGAGCCTCCAACCGGCAGGGGCTGAGAAAGAGGGCGGGTTAGCGCCGACGTTTGATCACCAGGGTGAGAGCCGCCGTCAGCAGGAGCCCCAGGCTCAGGCGGGAGGCGTTGTGCGCGGTGAAGCCGGTCACGGTCGCCGCTGAAGGCTGCCCCGGCGTGATGGAAATCGGCCCGTGGAAGGTGCTCGCGCCGTGGATGTCCACGTCCTCCAGGCGATAGTAGAGGGTCGTCCCAGGCTCCACGTCGGGGTCGAGCACCTCGTAGACCGCGCCGAAGGTCGCGCCGGGGTTCTGCGCGGGGATGAACTCCGCGTTGACCTGCGTCCAGGGCCCGGCCGGCGTCGTGCTGCGATAGAGGTTGAAGCCGAGATTGTCGAGCTCCTGGGCGGTTTCCCAGCTCACGCGGATGGCGTTCCCCTGCGGCTCGGCGGTGAAGGCAGCGAGATCCACGGCGGTGGGGTCGTTGCCGAAGATGCCCCAATCCGAAAAAGCGGTGATAGCGTTGACGGTGAGGGTGTTGATATCAGTCTGGAGTGTGCCGGCTTGAAGTTCCCACGTGCTGCCATTCCAGCGATAGAGATTCAAAGTGCTCTCGTCCATGCCTGCGGGCAAATCTTCCTGATCGTAGTGGAAGACAATTTGGGTGTTGAAGCCGCTCATGTTGCTTGTGATAGTCCAACTGACGTTGAGGGGCATTTGTCCTGCGGGAGCGGGATGCGTTGGCGTGGCTTTGTTCATGGTTACGGTGACATTGCCCGCCGGACCGCTGCTGAAATCCATCTGCACGCCGGTGCGCCCGAAAAGACGGGCGGCCGTATCGCCGCCGGCGAAGATACGGTAGGATTGGGCGCCATTCAGCGTTATTGGACCAGAAGTCACCAGCGCATAGGGCTGAGGTCCCTGAGGCACGTTGTAGGCCGTGACTTTGACGGTGGTATTGCCAGTTTGGGCGGGCGTGTTGAGGTCCACACCGACGAGGTTGTTGACGCGGTCATAGTCAGTAGTGTAACCATTGCCGACCGCTATGGCGCGGATATTGAGATCTCGTCCACTCCATTGAGACCACACGTAATTGCCGCCAGATTTATGATAGTAAAGTGAATTGGTCGTGTCATCCACCTCATCTTCGGTTAAATCGGCTGAGGTGGATGATCCTTGCACCGAGACGTAGAACCCACCACTGTTGATTACGGGTCGAGAGGCCGCGGGGATTTTCACCGAGACCCATCCTGCACTTGCTACTGAGACCGAAACAGGGCCGTACAGGACTGTGCCGGGATTTCCTCCGCTGCCATCATCGTCATAGATCCGCACCTGATAGGTGACAGAAACTGAGGGATAGGCGAAGAATATGGCTTCTTCCACTGTTACCGGGTACGATGTCGGGGTGAAGCGTACGGCATACTCATTAGAGGCAGATACGTTTACGATGTAGTATGGGTCTGTATCAGAAGCCAAAGACTGTGTTGCCCCGCGCTGGTTGGCGTTGTTGGGATAGTGAATCGTTCCTGTGGCGTCGGTTACATCCAGATCCAGATCGTTGACCAGTCCGCCGGCGGCTGAGAGTGCGCCGGGATAGTCTGTCCAGGCGAGGGTGGTACGGAAGGGCTGGAGGGCACTCAGGTTGAAGGTAGTGCTGTCGTATTCGTTGGTCTGGAGCCCTTCCGTGAAATCAACATAATCCAGCACACGAGGGCTTGTGGGCGTCAAACTCTGCTGTAGATTGACGCGCCCCCAGCCTTCCACGTTGTTGGGGCGGGGGGTGGGCTGTTCGGTGTAGGGAGCGGCATATTGGCCGGGTGAGATCTCGGTGGCGCCGTTGACCAGCGTGGCTTTCAGCAGCGCCGAGCTCGGCGCGGCCATTCCTTTAACGTCGGTATAGAAGTCCCGGATCAACGCGACGGCGCCAGCGGTCAGCGGGGTGGCCATACTGGTGCCGCCCATGAACTGGTAATACTGGTTTTCTCCGGGGCCCCAGCCGCTGCCGACATACTGGGCTTGCGATTTGGTGGAGAGGATGTTGGTGCCGGGGGCCACGATGTCCGGCTTGGTGCGCCCATCATCCGTGGGCCCGCGACTGGAAAAGGCCGCCATCCCTTCGCCATGGTCGGATATCAGGTCCGTCAGGATTGGGGCGGCAGGGTAATCCGTGGGCCAGCAGTTGCCCCACGCAGCGCCGCCGCCATTGCCGCTGCACTGCACTTCATCCCAGGGGTCCCCCGCATGTTCGGGGTTGATCCCGCCATAGGGGCGGGCGTTCTCTGTCGCGCCGACCGTGATGCAGTCTTTAGCGGTACCGGGCGCGCCGAGGGAATCCAAGTCTATCACGCCGTTGCTATCCTTATCCACGCCATCGTTGCTGGCGGCGAAGAGGATCGTGTAATCCTTGTGATTCCAGGAATAGAGATCGGTGTTGTAGGAATCCACGGTGTACTGCCCATTGACCGCTGCTCCCCAGCTGTTGGTGTGAATACGGGCGCCGGCAGCGTAAGCCTGTGAATAGAGCTCGTTCAGATCGGTAGGCAGGCCTCCCAGACCGCAGGAGCTATCCATGACTGACTGAAACACCAGGCCTGCCTGGGGGGCTAATCCTGCATGAGAGCCGCTGTAATTGGGGGAGCCGTTGCTTCCTGATCTACAGCCGTTGCCCAGGACAGACCCTGTCACATGGGTGCCATGTCCGCCCTGTGCCCCATAGATCGGATCATTGCAGCTATCACTCCAGTCATTGGTGCGCCCGCGAGCATAGGTAGCGATGATGCGACTGGTGCCGCTGCATCCCGTGGGCAAGCCCAGAAAATCCTGATGCAGTGTGCCTAAATTGCCTGTATCCAGGCCGGTGTCTGCTATGGCGATGATTTGTCCTGCGCCGTAGAGCCCGAGCGTGTTCCAGATGGGTTCCGCCGCCATGAGGGCGTCCCCGCGTGCCACATCATTGAACAGCACCCGCTCATAGAACGGCTCGATCCAGCGCACTGCCGGCACCTGCGCCAGCGCCGCGAGCTGCGAGGCCTCGACGTCCAGCCGGAATAATCCCCCTGTGCTTTGTTCCGAGACCTCTTGGATGTGGCCCCCCAGCTGCTCGAACTGGCGCGTCAGGATTTGACGGGGCTGATTCGGGAAGGTCTGCACATTCAGAGCGAGCATCCCTACGGCATTTTTCAGATCCGGCGAGAGCTTGTAGGCGGGTTCATACGGCCCGATCCAGATCACCTCGGGCAAGGCTTTTACTTTTGCGACGGTAGCCGCCTCCAGGTAGGTGATAAACGTGAAATCGGGGATGTAGTCAAACAGGATGCCTCCCAGGTCTTGCACGGCGGCTTTCCAACTTTCCTTGATGGGCCCTTTGAACTGTACCAGATAATAGCCGGTTTCCGGCTGCATGGCTGAGAACGGCGCACGCAAGTCTGGCGGCACGTTGAGTGTCTCGCCGAGGGTGGGAACAAAGGTTCCGACGGTCAGGTAGATGGGGGGTGGGAGAAGGGGCAAAGCCGGCGCAGCTTCGGGATGAAGTTCAATCGCACTCGCATGGGGCACCTGGTCGGGTTGTGCTTGAACGGCGCCAGGGCTATTGAGCGGAAGGAATGTGAGGAGCATGGTTAGCAAGAGCAAGCTCCGTAACCAGATTTTCTTTTCCATTTCTTGCCTCCTGTTGTGAGTCAAAAGTGAACGTGACATCTTTGGATGCATTTTCATCCCCTCGCTGATACACACACAGCCCTTTCCGGGGGAGGAATTTCAGGCCTGGACTCTCCCCGTAGCGCCCTTTGACGGGACCGTGTGTCAGGCTGGGGATTCCATTTCCCAGCTATGCTACGAGCGCCGTTTGCGCGCCAGACCCCACAGTCCCAGCGCTGCGAGCGCCAACGGCAGCCCGAAGGCCGGCCCACGCGCGCCGAAAGCGGTGAGCGCCACCGCGCTGGGATCCACGGGAGCCGTGTTCACCGGGCCATGGAAAGTGCTCACGCCGTAAATATCCACATCCTCCAGGCGGTAGAAGTACGTCGCGCCGGGCGTCACGCCCTCATCGAGCCACGTATACGTTGCGCCGAAGACCGCGCCGGGATTTTGCGTGGGGATGAGCTCCGCGTTGAGACGAGTCCACGGGCCGGCAGCCGACTCGCCGCGATAGAGGTTGAAGCCGAGATTGTCGAGCTCCTGCGCCGTCTCCCAGGTCACGCGGATGGCGTTCCCCTGCGGCTCGGCGGTGAAGGCAGTGAGATCCACGGCGGTGGGGTCACCATTTTTGTAGGCGGAATTATTGGGTGCAATACCTGTGGTCAGAGGAAAGCCATACCAGGAGTTGAGGGTATGATTGGAAGCGCGACCTTCATCAGTTCCCGCGTCACTCGGTCAGTGAAAGTAACGCCAGTAGCTGCCCCATTGTTGTTCAGTAAATGAAGTCACGCGAATAGCCGTCGGGCTGCCTATGATGGAACGCTTGATGCGCACTTCACGATAATCTATCCCAATTCGGAAATTCACTTCGGTGTTCAGATCTTGGGAGGCCGCAGAAGCATAAGTATCCCAGCTGGAGGTGGTGTTGTTATATTGTTTGACTTCAATGTAGTCACTTTCATATTCGTTTTTCCACACGACGACATAATCGGCATTGAACGGCAAGACCACGTTGTCGCCCCATGCATAGCCATTTGTCGTGCCGTTGCCTGATGTCGGAGTGGATTGCGGGTCGGCATCAATGTACATAAAGGTCGCCATGCTCCCATAATCGGCTTCTCCGTGAGCGATGCCAAAGTAAAGATAGTCCGCATCCCAGGTAAAGTAAGCGGTAGAACTACTCGATGCGGCAAAGGATTCATCGGCGTCCCAATCGGCGTTGTTCCCATCAATCGAGATTGTGTTGTATGATGTCGCCACCACGCTCATCGGAAGCAACAGGGCCAGGATCAATATCCATCCTACGCCAACGTTCCAGGGTGTGATTTTGTGTTTCATTTGCTCCTCCTGATCTAATCTTTGTAGCGAGACATATTAGCTGACCTATGTGATGACACAGCCAGACCTGACAGCTCCCCAAACGCTGCCACGGTGCTATGACAGAGGACGACGCCTTCTCAAATTCATGAGTATTAACACGCCTACAAGCGCAAACGCGATCTCCATGCCACCAGTCCTTTGCGCCTTAAAGGCCACCGACGTCACGGCGGCCGCCTCGGTTGCTGTGGCGCTCACCGGCCCATGGAAGGTGCTCGTGCCGTTGAGATCCACGTCCTCCAGACGGTAGAAATACGTCGCGCCGGGCGTTACGTCTGCGTCCAGCCATTCATACGTCGCGCCGAAGGTCGCGCCGGGATTCTGCGGGGGGATGAGCTCCGCGTTGAGGCGGGTCCACGGGCCGCTGAAAGCATCCCCCCGGTAGAGGTTGAAGCCCCAATTGCGCAACTCCATGGCCGTCTCCCAGGTGATGCGAATCCCCTGACTCTGCGGTATGGCCGCAAAGGAGGCGAGGAAAATGGAGGTCGGCAGAGGATCTGAACAGGCGGACTTCATCGGCTCATACCAGGCGCCCGTGGTCGTGCAGACGATGTAATACGGATCAGCCCGGAGACCTGGAGCTGTGTCGGTGTAGGTCACTGTGTTGCCGATCGTGCCGTAGGTTGGCGCATAGACCGTGGCGATTCGATTGTCCGCATTGGCCGTGAAGGTGGGGGTGGTGTCACGATGCACGGTGTATGCCGGCGCGACTTCACGTCCGCCAGCGGCGTCTTGAGTGACCGCGTTCCAGGTGAGGATGAAGTGGCCATTATCCGGCGTCACCGACAGGCCGGCCGGCGCCATCGGCGTCTCTACTTTGGCCTGTTCCAGGAGCACCACGCCATAGGTGGGCGCGACGGGCACGGTCACGGCGCCGCCGGAGACGGTATACGTGGCATTGCCGTGAAGCGCATCTATCAGCACGACGCCGTCGGCCAGATTGTAGGGCGCGGCGTTCAGGCCGCTGAGGGTGACGCTGTGGGTGTCACCGCTGCGGTTGAGGACGATGAGCGCGGTCTGCTCGCCGTTGGTGCGCGCAAAGCCGTAGAGCTTCCGGACGTCGTCAATCACCAGGCCATGTTGCACATCGCCATCCTGAAGCGCACGATAGCTCCAGCGAATGCTCGCCATCGTGCGGGCGAATTGTTGTAGCTCGGCGGCGGCTGCCGTGGCGTCATAGCTGTAGCTGTTGCCAGTGGCGTCATCCCAGGGGAAGGGGGCGCGATTGTAGGGGTCGTCTTCCCACTTGTTGCTGGCCCAGACCCCGTCGTGATTGAGGCCTATTTCATCGCCATAGTAGAGGGTGGGCGCGCCGGCGTAGGTGAAGGAGAAGAGCCACCATTCCTTCATGCGCTGGACGGCGGCGCTGTCGTTGTCGTTGTTGATCTTCTTCAGCAGAAAGCGGACGCGGTTGGTATCGTGGGAGCCTTCCAGGTTCATCATGGCTTTCCATGCCATGGGAGGATAATCTTCCTGGAGCGAACGGAGCCGCGCGTTGAACTGCGAGGGGCTGATATATTCGATCGGCCCGCTGGAACTGCTGTCGTTGCTGTCGTTGTCTGAGAACTTCGTCCCATTCGTGCAGCCATTGCCGGAGCAGCCGGTGAAGAGCCAATCGAGCAGCGTGGATCGGAAGCGATAATTCATCACGCTGTCCCACTCGTTGCCCAGCAGCCAGGGGGAGGCATCGCCCCAGATTTCGCCCAGCATCACCACATCCGACTTGCCGGTGACGCTCTGATCCCGCACCGCCGTGCGGAAGCTCTCCCAAAAGGTGTTGTCTGGAGCATTGAGGCCGGCGTCCACGTCGTCGCCCACGTCGAAGCGCCAGGCGCTGGCGCCTTGTTGCGTCCAGTAAGGGCCCACGGAGTTCAAGCCCTGGGCGAAGAAAAGGTCACGCACGGCCGAACTCGTCGCCTGCAGCTTGGGGAGCGAGCCGTATCCCCACCATGCGGTGTAGGTCAGCGTCCACGCGCCAGGTGGAGTATCATTGTCATCAGCGTCGCTCGCATCGCAGCGATCGTTCGCCCCCGAGCCGGGCGAGCCCAGGGTATCGGGGATGTAGAACCAGCCGCGGTAGGTGGAAGCGGGGCTCTCGCAGGCGCCGCTGTTATCATCGGCGCCGCCATTGGGGTTGATGAGGTCCCCATTGGCGTTGTAGCGGCTGTAGCGGTCGAAGTAGCGGCTATCTGACGAGGTATGGTTGAACACGCCATCCAGCATCACGCGGATTCCGCGGGCCGCAGCTTTGGTCGTCAGTTCCTGGAAATCCGCCAGCGTGCCGAAGTCCGGGTCAATGCGCATGAAGTCGGCGGTGTCGTATTTGTGGTTGGAGGGGGAGAGGAAAATGGGATTGAGATAGAGCACGCTCACCCCCAGGTTCTCGAAGTAGCCGTCTTCCAGCTTTTGGATGATCCCTCGCAGATCGCCGCCGTAGAAATTATCGCCGTAGTAGTCAGCGCAAGCCGGGGTGTAGGTGCCCCGGGGATCGCAGACGGTCGTGTTCCAATCATCTTCCGCATCGTTGGAGCGGACGATGGCGCCGCCGGAGCGGGCATACGAGAAGCGCCCGGCAGTGGGGTTGTTGGTGGGATCGCCGTCGCGGAAGCGGTCCGGGAAGATTTGATAGATGACCGCGCGTTGCATCCATTCCGGCACGGTATAGGCCGCGTCGTAGATCGTGAGCTGATAGGAGTTGTTGTAGGCGGTATCCTGGGACCCTTCCGCTTGCCCCAATCCCCCCCCGTAGAACCTCGGGTTGTCATCGCGGTAGAAGGCGACGGCGCTGCCATTGGTGGCCTTGAAAACGTAATAGTAGATGTCGGCGGTGGTGGGGATGGGGAGGTCGTATTTCCAGTAGGTTACCCCGCCCAGGCTGGCATCGGCGCCATGGCTGTCGAAACTCATGCTCACGAGGGATTCGATATTGCCCCGGTCCTGCCAGATCCGCACTTGCGGCGCGACATTGAGATCGTTCATGCAGGTGCGGAACTTCAACGTCACCGTCCCCGCAGTGGTTGAGACGGTTCCCAGCGGATTGCGGTACGCGGTGGAGAAAGAATCGTGCACCAGGCCGCTCCAGTAAACGTTGTTGTCATCCGGCGTTGCCGTATTGCAGTCGCCGCTGCTGGCTTTGACGACAAGTTTGCCGTTCCCGCCCCCCTGATAGAGCGTGGTGTTATCGGTGGTGTCCGTGCAGTAAGCGGTGAACTCGTACAGGCCCACCGCTGGACTGATGGTCGCTTTGTATTCATCATTGTTGCCGATATCCGTGTTGTAGGTCATGAGCGTGTGCGTGATATTGGTCCAGTCGCCGCCCCAGTAAGGGACGGCGGCCCACTGAAGATAACAGGCGATGCCCGCGCCTTGCCCGGCCGAGTCGGTCACGCCGGCCTTATAGACTTGCACATAGACATCGAAGGTCCCGCCGACGGTGATGGTAGTGTTTGAGCCCCCAGCAGGATCCATGTTGCCGACCCAGCCCAACGTCGCCAACACCGGTTTCGGCGCGCCGGGCGCTGCAAAAAGCAACCCGCTCAACAACGCCACCATGAACACGCTATACAGCCAATGTCGTCTCTTCATAATACCTTGCCTCCTCTGAAAATAGAGAGCAGTGAGCCGTGAGTAGAAAGCCGACCCCCGCCCCGGAATGGAATTCCGGGTCTGCCCGCCGAGGCAGGCTCGCCGAACAACGCGCTTCAGCGCGGCTGCCCCGCCCCGGAATGGAATTCCGGGTCTGCCCGCCGAGGCGGGCTCGCCGACGTAACGCGCTTCAGCGCGGTTTGCGTGTGTCAGATTCCATCCCCAGCCAAGGCGGGCTCGCCGACGTAACGCGCTTCAGCGTGTTTGGCTGTGTCAGGCTGGGGATTCCATCCCCAGCCGAGGCGGGCTCGCCGAACAACGCGCTTCAGCGCGGTTTGCCCCGCCCCGGAATGGAATTCCGGGTTTGCCCGCCGAGGCGGGCTCGCCGACGTAACGCGCTTCAGCGTGTTTGCCTGTGTCAGGCTGGGGATTCCATCCCCAGCCGAGGCGGGCTCCCCGACGCAACGCGCTTCAGCGCGATTTGCCTGTGTCAGGCTGGGGATTCCATCCCCAGACTCCCGGCCGTCCCCATTCCCAACCGCCCCGGCCAATAGAGAAGCGTCTCTCGCGAGCGAAGTCCCTCACCCACGAAAGACGCTTCTTCATGCTGTATGGCTCCCCTCTCAGATGGTGGTCGGGAGCGATGATTGAACTACGAGCGCCGTTTGCGCGCCAGACCCCACAGTCCCAGCGCTGCGAGCACCAACGGCAGCCCAAAGGCCGGTCCGCGCGCGCCGAAAGCGGTGAGCGCCACCGCGCTGGGATCCACGGGAGCTGTGCTCACCGGGCCATGGAAAGTGCTCACGCCGTAAATGTCCACGTCTTCCAGGCGGTAGAAGTACGTCGCGCCGGGCGTCACGCCCTCATCGAGCCACGTATACGTTGCGCCGAAGACCGCGCCGGGATTTCGCGTGGGGATGAGCTCCGCGTTGAGTTTGACCCACGGGCCGGCAGCCGACTCGCCGCGATAGAGGTTGAAGCCGAGATTGTCGAGCTCCTGCGCCGTCTCCCAGGTCACGGTTACGGCCTCGCTGTCCCACACGGCGGAGAAATCGGTGAGGTCAACGGCGGTGGGGTCGTTGTCGCTCAAGGTGAAGGGCGAGAAGGTAGTCACTGTGCCTTTGACCCAGTTGCCTTCCCCACTGCCGCCGCGAGTAATACCGCTGGCTTGTACCCAGTTACCACCGGAAAAGTGCCAGATATTCGGCGCCGTCTGACTATTTGCCTCTGCATCACGATAGTAGAGGGTGATTTCTGCCTGTTGCGAGGTCGTCGGGCTGATGTCGAAGCAGCGCATGACCGTGTTCTGCGTACCTGCACAGGCCTGATTGCCCCAGACCGTCACCGTGGTATCGCCCATGTCGCCCTGCGGAGTGATGTCAACGCCATAATACTTGGTGGAGCTGATGTTGAGGAAGGAGACAGTGCCAGAGCTCACTGCGCGCGTCTGCTTCAGCGCCCCGTTGTTGGTGAGGGTGCCGTTGACCGCCACTGTTGTAGGTACGACAACAGTCGCGCCAGTATTGATGGTGAGATTGTTGAAGGTTGTGGCGCTGCTTCCCCCGATGGTTTGTTCGGCGGTGCCATTGAAGATGACGAAACTATTACTGGCGGTGAAGGTGCCGTTGTTGGTCCAGTTGCCTCCTACTATTAGTCCCACAAAGGTACCCATGTTAATGGTAACCCCCGTTCCTAGCGTAAAGTTTCCTTTTATGGACGTAGCGGTTGAGCCGCTAAGAGATGTGGTGGACCAAGTCCCCGATGTGCTTTCGAAAATGAGATTTCCATAGGTCTTACCAGACATGGATACGGCAGGTCTCAAGGTTGAGCTGCCACGATAGATAAATGTACTTGCCGGATCTAATGTCCCTCTTGTGAGGGGTGTTGAAATACCAGTGGTGGTGTTGTGTATGAAAGTGGCACCTGAATTCAGAGTCCAAGTGCTAGAAGCGGATGGTGAGAAAGTTCCCTTATTTTCAACAATGCCGTTAATTACTAGATCAACGCCAGTCCCGTCGGCAATTGTCCATGTGATTCCGCTATTGATCGAGACTTGACCGCCTGCCTCAATTGTTACTTGGTCAACCGTAACAGCGACTGTTACAGTAACCGTATGGCCATTTCGGATGGAAATAGCACCATTAGCAGAAGTCGGAGTTGAGCTTGCAGCAACCCAGTTAGATCCGTCACAATACTCCCATGTAGCTGTAGTATCCCAGTTCCCAGTAGCTGCGGAACGATAATCTCCCAATGTTGAGCAAGCTTCCGCCGCCACCGGCTGCACCGGCAGCCTTCCCCACGCGCTAAACGCCAGCGCCAGGGCCATCAACACCGTCACACTTTTGCGCAATAGCCGTTCCATGTCACTGATCTCCTTTCAGCTGCTATGTGGATCGAAGCGTTTTTCAACCGATTGCCTGCTTTCACAGAAGATGATAGAATGGAAAGTGAGTTGCTGAAGACTTCGACAAAATTATAGCATAGATTTAATCCCTTGCCAAGCCCTTGGTGGTTCGCCGCCGTGTAAAATGTCCTCCTGCAAGGTGAAAGTGTTTTGGGAAAAAAGGGCGTAGAATTGAGAACTTCCTTAAAACTTGCGTAATTCACCGTCTGGATCCTTGCCAGGCTTGACAATGCAGGTATAATGAGTGTGTAAGGTGAACTCAATAGCGTGGGACGGCGAGATTTCACCCCAGATCATATTATGGAGGGGACTTTGACTGAGCTGGCTTCTGTCTACCATCACGATCCCTCGATTGTCGCGCGCAACATTGCCGGGGAAGTCATCCTCGTGCCCATTCGCAACAACGTCGGCGATCTCGATAGCATCTACACCCTCAACGAAACGGCGGCCTTTGTCTGGGAGTGCCTTGATGGCGTCCGCACCCTCGCGGAGGTCGTCGCTGCCCTCGTGGCCGAATACGAGGTCGAGGCCGTGCAAGCCGAGCAGGACGTCCTGGCCCTCATCGCGCAGTTGGAATCCGTCAAGGCAATCGCGCAGGGGTAGCCGATGGATTGCCCGCACATTCCCGAACTGGGCTATGGCGAGTTCAGCAAGCGGCTCCATGAGAAAGTCGCCGGGCAACGGCTGCCGATATCAGGGACTCTCGAGGTCACTTACTGCTGTAATGTAAGGTGTATACATTGTTATGTGGGGGACGCACGCTTTAATGTATCACCGCGACCTGAATTGAGCTATGGCGAGATTTGCCGCATTTTGGATGAGATTGCGGACGAAGGGTGTTTGTGGCTGCTATTGACGGGAGGAGAGCCTTTTACCCGCAGTGATTTTCTGGATATTTATACATATGCCAAGCGCAAGGGATTGTTGCTGACGGTATTTACTAATGGTACTTTGCTAACTCCGGCGATCGTGGATTACCTGCGTGAATGGCCGCCTTTTGCGACTGAAATAACACTTTACGGTTATACGCAAGAAACATATGAGCGTATTACGGGGATTCCGGGGTCGCATGCGCGGTGCATGCGCGGCGTCGAGTTATTATTAGATCGTGGCATTCCTCTCCGGTTAAAAACCGTGGCGATGAAGGAGAATATCCACGAACTGAATGCATTGAAGTCTTTTGCTGAAGGTTTGGGGGTACAGTTTTATTTTGATCCGATGGTGCACGGAACTTTAGATCATCATCATGGGCCGGTAGAGCAGCGTTTGACAGCTGCGGAGATTGTAGCCCTTGATATGGCTGATTCAAAACGTCGGGAGGCATGGAAGCGGCTTTACGAAACTACTTTGTCCACTCACATAGACTCACAGGCGAGATATGCGTGCGGGGCGGGGATGAATGCTTTTGTGATTGACCCCTATGGTTATCTGGGATTATGTATGATTTCTCGGGGACCTGGCTATGATTTGCGTCAGGGTTCGTTTGCAGAGGGATGGCGAGTGGCAATCCCTGCTGAACGCGAGCGACCTGCCTCTCTGGATCAAGTGTGCGCCGAGTGCGGCCTTCGTTTGTTTTGTGGGCAATGTCCAGGGTGGTCGTTGTGTGAGAATGGCACGGAAGATCAACATACAGACTTTCTGTGCCAGCTTGCACATCTCCGTATTGCATCATTAGAATTGAGTCAGCGTTAGTTAGCCATTACTATTCTCAGGAGGGATATCATGAATTCGAGCATTGAGAGCACACGCAAGCTGTACGTTCGGCCGGTAGTGGAAGAGGTGCAAATGGCGGCTGAAGAGGCCGTTTTGGCAACTTGCAAAAATAACTCTGGCCCTTCAGGAGAATCTTCATGCCAGCTCGCAGGCGATGTCGGTTGTACTTCTACTGCACGTAGCTAGTGGCATCTCGATAGGGCAAGCCGTCTTTTCGACCGGTGATTATGGAGATTCGTTATTGCATTGCTGATTTTACGTTGGGTTTATGGCAGGCAGAATCTGGGCCCTGGGTTCTGGTTCGGGAGCCCTTTGATCGTTTTATTGCACAACATGATCCCGATATTTCTCTCTCTGTTTTAAAGGGGTTCCCGGAATTAGGTTTGGCGCACAAAATTTTTGACTCTGGGCAGCGCTGGTCTCTATGGCATGATCGGACAGGGCGCAAAATTCTCTACGTAAAATCCTTTGGGCTTGACCCTGCCTGTGTGTTGATCTTGCCTGTGGCTGATGATGGAGGCCGGCTATATGTTGCTCCACAGGGCGATTATTTTGGGCGGCCGATCTTTCCGTTGGATTTTCCTTTGAGTGAGGTGTGTGCCATTGATTGGCTTGCGCAGCATAATGGAACGGTGATGCACGCCACTGCTATTAAGGATGGCGATCAGGGTTATCTGTTTGTCGGATTCTCAGGGGCGGGGAAGACCACCACGGCGACCTTGTGGGCTTCGACTGTGCCCGATGCAATTCCGCTCAGCGATGATCGGATTGTGCTACGCAAACGAGAAGGACATTTTCGAATTTATGGTACGCCTTGGTGGGGGGTGGGGCATTTTGCTTCGCCTGAATCTGTGCCTTTGACGGGTGTATTTATTCTTCGCCATGCTGAGGAAAACATCTTGAGGCAGCTTAATCCACGAGAGGCCGTCTTGCAACTGCTCGTGCGCACTTTTGCGCCGCTGTGGGACGCCACTGGTGTAGCAGCGACCTTGGACCTTTTCCATGAGTTGAGTGAAACAGTGCCCTGTTTTGAATTTGGCTTTAAACCTGACGCCAGTGCTGTAGAATGCATTCGTTCTCACCGTTGGACCTAGCTCGAGATTTGTCTGCAGACAACGCAGGCGTGAACTGTGGCACACCATAGGATGTGCCACAGTTTTGTTTAGCCTCATTAAATAAAAAAATGCTTTCTTATTGTAGGTTATTATACAATAATAATTTGAAATGATGAGTACAGGGGGGGGAAAAATGAAGACATCTAAGTGGGGACGGGCATGGTGCGGGATCTTATTGGCATTTGCGGTTTTGGGAGCTGGTGGTCATTATGGTATTGTTAGGCCGGCAATGTCGCTGGCTGAGCAAGAGGATTTATTCGCGATGGCACATAGGGAGCCTCTGCCTGGCGATCATCCTGCTGCAGACCAGCCTGACGACGAAAACACGGTCCGGGTTCTTTCCTCTGATCAGACTGGTGTAGTATTGGAAATTTCTACGCCTGAATATCAGCTGTTGCCGGGTAAAGATGCAGCAGGGGCTTGCTGGGAGCTCCTATCAAACGGTTATGAATCGGCCGGAGAGGCGGGTGCGCCTGCATTGCCGATAAAAGGAGCGATGATTGGCATCCCACAAAACGCTGATATTCAAATAACAGTGCTTGACGCCGATGTAATAGATGTTCCTGGCTCTTACGTGCTTTGCCCTGTTGAAACGCCTATCGTGAGCATTGATATTCAAAATCCACTGCCGGATTTTGTTGCTTCAGAACGACTTCGTAATGTGCACTACTATAATGTGGACAGATTCAGCCCAGAGATGTACGTAAGTGTAGAGTCCAAAGGCTTTATTCGCAGCCAGAGGGTTGCGGAGATAAAAATTGCTCCTTTTGCTTATAATCCCGCTTCGGGAAAATTACGTTATCTGAGACGTATTCAGGTAAAAATCAGCTTTATGCCATTGATTCCTCGTCATGATAATGAGACTTTAGCAAAGTCATATGTGGATGAAGGCATTTTTGAAGAGGTACTACGGCAGACGCTCTTGAATTATGCTGAGTCTCAAATGTGGCGAGAACCCTCACAAGCCACTGCTGCCCGATCGTTTGCCGTGCAAGATTCCAGTCCGGCATATCGCCTTTCCGTCACAACTCCAGGGTTGTATCGGATTACACGCGCGGATTTGCAAGTGGCCGATCCCGCTGTGGATCTTAGCCTTGTTGATCCACGGACTATTCATATTTCAAAGCAAGGTCAGGAAATTGCTGTTTTTATTGAGGGTGAGGAGAATGGATCTTTTGATGCCGACGATGCAATTTATTTCTATGGGGAGGAGATCAACACTAAGTATACCAGGACCAACGTTTATTGGCTGAAGTGGGATCAATTCCCAGGATTGCGGATGGCTACTCTTGATGGCACGCCTTCAGGCGCTCCTGTTTCACCATATTACCACAGAACTCGCCGTTTTGAGGTTGATAGTGAGTATCACTCTTCTTACCCGGATAGCTATGGTGATCACTGGTATTGGAACTATGTTTATTATCCCAGCGTACCTTCTCGAACTTACACCCTTACTGTGCCCGATGTGGCTTCTGTGCCTTTGACTGCTACGCTAAGTGGACTGTTTAAGGGGTATAGCGCTACGCCCTATCACTCCATTGCTGTTTCCGTAACCAATCACTTGGTGTACTCTGCTACCTGGCCCTCAGGTGCTGTTCAGGAATTTAGTCAGCAATTTCCCCAAACATATTTGACTTCTGGCAATAATAATCTGGAGGTCAGGGGAGGAAAAGCATGGACGGCGCCTGTTTCTTCCGATGTGTTTTACACCAACTGGTTTGTGCTTGACTATTATGCCAGGTATTTAGCGCAGAATAATATGGCGTTTTTTGCTGGGGACGACGGCGTCGGCACATGGCAGTATCAAGTGCCGGGTTTTACATCGGACACAATATGGACTTTCGATATTTCCGATCCTACGCACCCGATACGGATTTTGAATGCGGCAGTTACGCCTGTTGATGGTTTGTACCGACTGGATTTTCAGCAGACGCTTACTGCAGTCACACACGACTATTTTGCCCTGACTCCCGCGCGATTTTCCACTCCTTTGAGTATCACCCGTGATGCTCCGGCTAATTTGCGGAGCACAGATAAGGGGGCAGATTATGTCATCATCGCCCATCCGGATTTTTATAACGCCATGCAACCGCTAGTGGATTACCATACACAACAAGGCATGCGTGTGACCCTCGTTGATGTTCAAGACATATATGATGAATTTGCCTACGGTCTTTTCGATCCTGAGGCCATCCGGTCTTTCCTGGCGTATGCGTATGCTAATTGGCAGACGCCGGCCCCGCTCTATGTCTTGCTTGTTGGCGATGGTAACTACGATCCTAAGAACAACTTGGGACTTGGGGAGCCCAACTACATACCTCCTTATTTATTAGATATTGACCCTTGGGTAGGTGAGACGGCAGCTGATAACCGTTATGTCTCAATTCATGGGGATGATATTTGGCCCGATATGTATTTGGGGCGGTTCCCTGTGCAGACTGCCGCGCAAGCAACGGTCATGGTCAACAAAGTCCTGGCTTATGAGCAAATGCCCGAAAGTGGAGATTGGAACCGCAAAATCTTGTTTGTCGCTGACAATACAGATTCGGGAGGTGATTTTGGAGCCTTCTCCGATGTCATTGCCAATACCTATGTCCCTACGCCGTATGTGAATGACAAGGTATACTGGGGCGTTACTCACACCAATCTGACTTCGGCGCGGAGTGCTATACAACAGGCAATGAACGCAGGGCGATTGATAGTGAATTATGTCGGACACGGCAGCACGAGAGGGTGGGCTAGCGAAAATCTCTGGCAACGGGATTATGTCGCAACGATGTCCAACGGCGGTAGACTCCCCTTTATGGTTCCCATGACATGTGCAGAAGGTTATTACATCTTCCCGCCACTGTCTGGCACTAACATGGCTTCACTCGGCGAGACTGTGACGCGCGTGGAAGGTAAGGGCGCTATTGCAAGTTGGTCACCGACGGGTTACGGTCTTGCAACAGGCCATGATATCATGAATCGTGCTTTATTCGCGGCCATTTTCTTCGAGGACGTCACCGCCCTGGGCCCGGCCACGACGCTGGGTAAACTCGCCCTCGCCGGCATGGGACACGATTACCTCATCGAAACCTACCTCCTCTTCGGCGATCCCGCCCTGCGGCTCAATGTCTTGCCCGCCGATGTCGCGCTCTCCCAGACGATAACCCCCACCACGCCGCTGTACCCCGGCGATTGGCTCACCTACACGCTCACCTTCACCAACACCGGCCCGGCGCGCGCCAACAACGTCGTGATCGAAGACTCCTTGCCCACGATGCTGCTCACCCCCACCGTCACTTCGTCTGGCGCGACGATCACCCCCCGCCCCGACACCCGCTTCGTCTGGGATGCGGCTGACCTGGTCCCCGGCGCGGGCGGCAGGATCACGATCACTGCCCGGGTGGCCCCCGATTACGCCGGGACCTTCACCCACACGGCGACCATCCGCACCACCGCCCGTGAGACGGCGACCCTCAACAACAGCGCCTCCCTCATCACTCAGGTGATCGCGGCGGACGTGGAGATCCTCAAGACCGGCCCGCATTCCGCTCTGCCTGGCCAGACCATCGAGTACGTCCTCAGCTATGGCAATGTGGGGACCGCTTCCGCCGCCGGCGTGGTGATTACCGACCTGCTGCGCGCGGAGCTGCTCAATCCCGTCGTCACATCCTCCGGTCCTGCCATCACGCCGCGGCCGGGACAGACCTTTGTGTGGGACGTGACGGACCTCGCGCCGGGCGCGGGCGGCGTCCTGACGCTCACCGCGACGGTGGATGCCGCTTACGCGGGCACGCTCACCAACACCGCGAGCATCGCCACCTCAAGTCTCGAGAGCGATGCTGACCACAACAGCGACCAGCTCGTCACGCAGATCACGCGCTCGTACCGGGTCTATCTGCCGTTGGTGATACGTCAATCCCCCTGAGCGCAGCCGCTCTCTCTGAGCGCGAGTCCGGGGTCAGGCGTAGGGGATGCCTGACCCCGGCTTTTTGATGCTCCGCTCAGAACTGCGTCAGACTGCCATCCCGCCGCGCGAGACGCACCGCCTGACGGAAAGCGACCATGCTCAGCGGGAGCAGGACCGCTGCAAAGCCTGCCAGGATGGCGGTCTCGCGCCATAAATCTGCGAGCGATGCGCCGTTCAACAGCGCGCGGCGCATGGCCTCGAGCGCGTGCGTGAGGGGGAAGAACTGCGCCGCCAGACGTAACCAGCCCGGCAGCACGCTGATGGGGTAGTAAACCCCGCCCAACAACGTGGACAGGCTGGAAAACATGAAGGAGACCGGATCCCCACGTTTGAGGACCATGATGAACGAGGCGGAAAGGATCCCGATGCCACTCATCGCCAGCACCGTCATCCCCAAAATGACCAGCGCCGAGAGCACATTGGCCTGTTGCAGGTCGGCGCCGAAGAGCAACACCCCCATCGTCAGGTAAATGGCGACCCGCAAGGTCGTGAACAGAAATTCCCACAGGCTGGAGGAAAGCAGGATCGTGGGAAGGCGCGTTGGCGTCATCAGCAGCGCTTCCAGCGTGCCAGAGACCTGCCCCGAACGGATGACGCTGGAGAAAGTGTTGAGCGCTACGCTCTGATAGCCGGTGAAGGCCATACCGATCAGCACGAAGGAGAAGTAATTCCCGCCGTATTGCTCCAGAAAGCCGGAGGCTCCCGGCGTGAGCAGCTGCGAGATGAAGTAGAAGGACGTCGTGGAGAACAGAATCCCCAGCAGCTGCAGCACAAAGCCGAAGCGGTAGCTGATCTCCATCAGAAAGTCGCGCCGCAGGAACAGGAGCGGTTTGTTGAGCCTGGCCCGCAGACGTCGCCAGGGCGTGCCGGCGCGGGGCGGCGTCGCCGGGGGAGTTGGCGGCTGCGACGTGGGGAGGGGCAGCGCCGCAGCGGCGTCCGTCTCCGGCGCCGGCAGGGGGGAAGTCGGCGCGCCATCCAGCTCGGCGATGAGGTCTTCCCACGACGGCGGCGTGAACGTGATGTGCTCAACGGCGCCGCCGTGTTGCTCGATGGCTTCCAGGAGCGGGGACAGCGGCGCTTTGTTCCCCTGAGGCAGGGACAACGTCACGACCGCGACCCCCGGCGCGGCGCTCTCCTCCATCTTCATCTCGATGGTTTCCGCCTCCGCAAGCTCCGTCAGCCAGAGAGGATCGAAGCCCTGTACCTCAAGGCGGCAGCGTTCCTGGGGGCGGAGCAAGCCGCGCAGCTGTGCGGGCGACGCTGCCATGTGCAGCTCTCCTTTGACCATCACCGCGGCGCTGTCGCAGAGCTCGATGGCTTCGTGCAGATCATGGGTCACCAAAAAGACCGTGCGCTGTTCCTCGCGGGCCTGCCGCTGCACGACTTGTCGGAAGCGGGCGGCGGCGAGCGGATCGAGGCTGCGGGTAGGTTCGTCGAGGAAGAGCAGGGTGGGGCGATGCAGCAGGCTACAGGCCAGGGCCAGGCTGTGTTTCATGCCGGTGGAGTAGGCATCGAAGCGCCGGTCGAGATAGCGTCCGAGATCCAGCAATTCGGCCAGTTCGGCGATGCGCGCCTCGCTTTCGGCGGGCGTTATCCCGTGCAGGCCGGCGTAGAAGCGGAGATTCTCCCGCCCCGTCAGACGCCAGTAGAAGTGCCGTTCGTTCCCCGTCATCAGCCCGACGGTGCGTTTGATGGCGTTCTCCTGGGTGAGGGGGATGCCGTGAAGGTACGCCGTCCCTGAGGTCGGCAGGATCAGCGTGCACAGCGTTTTGACCAGCGTGGTCTTGCCGGCGCCGTTGGGGCCCACCAGGCCGAAAATCTGGCCGGGCGCGATGCTGAGATTGACCCGGTTGACTGCCAGCGTGCCTTCCTCCGTGGCGCTGCCGTGGAAGAGGCGCCCGAAGCGCGGCGGCGGAGCAAACCATTTGGTGAGCTCGTGCGTTTCGATGGCCGGTGGCGTCACGACGTTATTCCTCCGTTCGCGCGTTCATACGCGCCTGTGTGCCCATGTGTCCACGTGCCGATGTGTCCACGTGTCTTCGTTATTCTCACTCGCCTTCTCGCCTTTTCGCTCACTCGCTTTTTCGCTTTTCCGCTGTTCCGACGCGCTACGGGCGCATTATAGCCTCTCCGGCAGCGGGAGCAAGGTCGCTGCGACGACGCTCTCGACTGGTCATCCCGCCATACCCGGCATATAATTTCAGTAAATCAGCCATTGTTGGAAAACAGAAAGTGAGGTTCGAAATGACGTTGCCCACCACTGTGCAGGTGCGCCAACGGGGGACATTGACCCTTCCCGCTGACATTCGTGAGCGGTACCACATTCAGCCCGGCGATAGCACCACCTCGTGGATCTGGAGGGTGTCCTGGTGCTAACTCCCCTCGCGCCGCTGGTGCCCGAACTGGCGCGGGAGATCGAGCGCGCTTGCCTTGAGGCGGACTTGAGCATCGAAGAGCTGTTAGCGGCTCTCCGCGCCCACCGTGAGCGCTACACCGCCGAAAAGTTCGGCGTCGAAGAATGAGGGGGCGCGGGTGAGTAAACTCCGCGTTTTCGTGGATGCCGACGTGCTCTTTGCCGGGTCCGCCGCCCCCAGCACCCAGGGCGCAAGCCACATCCTCCTGGTGATGGGGGAACTCACCCTTATCGAAGGTCTCACCTCCGAGCAGGCAGTAATTGAGGCCGAGCGTGCTCTGGAGGCCAAATTGCCGGCGAAATTGCCGGAGTTCCGCCTGTTGGTGAGCCGCGCCCTGCGCGTCGTCCCCGATCCGACGCCCATGGAAGTCCGCGCCTGCGCCGGGCAGGCTGATCCCAAAGATCTGCCGCTGCTCGCCGCTGTTTTGCGCGAGGGGTGTTCGTGTTTTGTGACGTTCAACACGCGGCATTACTTCCCCGCTCATGGGGCCATCAAAATCCTGCGGCCCGGGGATGTGATCCTCACTATCCGCCAGACGCTTAGCCAGCTGTAAAAGGGCGCAGCAGCCCCGTCTTCGCCCTATCCCCTGCTGTGGAGGGCCCTGGATTCAAGCTCGCCTTTCCTCATGCAAATCCCCCCTCTGCGGCGGTGCGTAGAGGGGGGATGAAGCGCTAGGCTGGGGTCTGCCCCTATGGAATGCAGAGCCCGGTGCCGGCGTAGATCGTATCGCTCCAGAGGCCGTTAGCTCGCTTGAGCGCTTCTACCGTCGTCCCATAGCGCCGGGCGAGCGAGAACAGCGTGTCGCCATAGCGCACCCAATGCGTGAAGCGGCATCCGGAAGGTGGCAGCACGTCGGATCCCGTTTGCCGATTCTTGAGGGTGACCACACTGCAAATCCCCGTCGCGCTCAGGGTGACAGTCTGCCGTTGCGGCGTGACCGGCGTCCAGCCTGTCTGCAGCGTCTCCGAGATCACGTAGGCGCCCGGCGTCAGACCATTGAAGCGCACATGCCCCGTTCCATCGGTCGTGCCGGTCTGTGTCGCCCCGCCATACGCTGGCTTGATGGCGACCTGCCAGCCGGGGAGGCCCGCATTATCCCAGGCATCCCGCTTGTAGATGTCCACGCAGGCGTAGTCGGTCTTGTTCTTGAAGCGCACGTGCTCGCAGACCAGGGGGCGGGTCACGTTCACATCGAATTCCGCCGCCGTCACCGCTTCCCACCCTTGCTGCGGCACCTCCGAGAGATGCCATGTGCCCATGCCCAGCTGGTGGAACTGGAAGAAGCCGTTTCTGTCGGTGACCGTGGTGTATTCCTCGCCGGCGTCATTCCGCGCCTTGATGGTCCAGCCGGCGAGGCCTTGATCCAGCTGGTTGATCTTGTAGCCGTCCACGCAGCCAAGCGCTTCATTCTTGAAGGTCACCGTGACACAGCGTCCGGGCGTCGTGACCTCCACCGTCGTCTCTGTGGCGCCGAGAGCACGCCAGTTGGGGGGGACTTCCTCCTTGACGCGCCATTGCCCGAGCGCCAGATTGTCGAAGGTCGCCAGGCCAGCACTGTTCGTCACTTTGGTGATCCCTGCCTGCGTTCCATCGGGGCGGGTGAGGCTGACTTTCCAGCCGGCGAGGGGCTTACCGGCGGCGTCTACTTTGATGACTTGAATGCAGCCCGTGTGCACCTGTTTGTTCACGAATTGGAGGCTCTGGCAGACGCCCGGCACGCGCGGCGCGATCAGCGTCACACGCTGCTGATTGGTGTAACCCGGCGCCGGCAGCCACCCGACGCGTGATTCCTCCGTCACCGTCCAGACGCCCGTGCTGAGATGGGTGAAACGCAGCCGCCCCTGCCCGTCTGTGACGCCGTTGACCGTTGTCAGCGGGGACATCGCGGTGATGCTCCATCCTGGAATGCCCACCGGCTGTGCAAAGCCCATTTTCCCGTCGGCGTCGAGTTTGATCACGTCCAGGCAGGGTTGCGCTTCCAGCTTCATGCGCACCTCAGCGCAGGCGCTCCCGCTGCCGCTCAGCGTTACCGTGAACGATGCGGGCGTGAAGGGCACCCAGCCAGCAGGCACCTCAAGCTCCACGGTGTAGGTTCCGCCCTGCAACCCGTCGAATTTGAAAGCGCCTTTGGCGTCCACCACTTTCGCCTGAGGGGCGCCGCCTTCGCGGGTGATCCGTACGGTCCAGCCGGCGCCTTGGGGCTGATGGTATGTGTCAATGACGTACCCCGAAATGCAGGTGCCGCCCTGTCCTGCCAGGGGCGGTTCCGCTGCAGCGGTTCCGTTGTCACCCCCGGAAGCGGCGATGGCTGGTTCGGCGGCTGCCGGCGCGAGAGCGATGGCCGCCGGTGCCTCTTGCGGTGCCGTTTCCCCGGCGCTTGCCGGCGCGGCGGCCACGATCGGCGCGGGGTTGGGGGAGGTCGTCGCGGCAGTAGCCAGGCTTGTGGCCAGCGCCAAAATAGCGACAATTCCCAGGATAATGGAAAACCAGCGTGACTTCATGGCTACCTCCTTATTGTAAAGGGCTTGATGGGTAGAAAATGCGAGTGACGGATGCAATTAAATCTTATCATGATTTCTGTTTCAGTGCAAGGGGCCAGAATTTTATAGAGCGCCTTGCGTGGTGGGACAAGTGGATAGCGAATTAACGAGTCAGCGAGTCTCAGAATCACTTGCATGAAATATGTACCGCGAACTTCAGTTTGCTTCTTCGAAAATGGCTCACGGGTGGCCACGGATTTCACAGATCAGAAAATGTAACGCGAACTTTAGGCCGCTCTCAGGCTGCCCCGGAATGAATTCTGGGGCTGATACGCCCCCAAACACCACGCTTCAGCGCGGTTGGCTCCTGTCAGGCTGGGGATTCCATCCCCAGCTCAATGAGAATGCTCGTTGTCCAAAAACCGTTATAATAGGCTGGATTCGGAATCGGCGAAAAAGCGAGTGAGCGAAAAAAGCGAATGGGTAAACGTGGATTATTTCCGATGAACTCTCGGCGGTGCAAACTATCTGTGAATGACTTCCGAAATCTGTGGATTATTTCCGAGTGAGGCCTATCTGTCATGACTGACACACAGTTTCCTAACCAAAACAACCCTGGCGCTGCCCGTGATCTGCAACCGATCATCCGCGCGGGGGGCGTGTTGTTCGGGCTGATCTATGCCCTCAGTTTTGCCCTGCTGATCTGGGGGCGCGAGGGAGTGTTGTTCGCGCGCAGCTCTGCCGAATGGCCCTGGTTGCACCTGGCAGCCGGCCTCCTACCGGCTTTGCTGCTCGGCGCTGCGGCGGGCTGGATCGCCACGCTGAGCTCCTCCATGACCTGGAGCGTGGCGATCTGGATTCTGGCCGGCGCGGCGTTCGGCTGGCTGGCGGGACATGTCCCCTGCGAGGGCGCGAGTTTCATCGCCGGCCTGCTCGATCCGCGCGTCGCGGGCCTGCAGCTGTTCCCGTTCACCCATTCTCACGAGGTGCGCACCTGGTTGGTGATGGCGTGCCTGGGCGCCGTGGGGGCAGCGGCGGGGGTGGCGCAACCCCAGCTGATCGAAGCGCTTTGGGATCGCCTGGGTCCAGAAGGGAAAGAGGCTCGCGGCGGACGGCTCTGGCTGCTTCTCGGCGCCAGGGCCTGGCTATTGTTGCCGATGGGAATGCTTCTGGCGTTGCTGCCCATGCTGGCCGTCAACGAGCTGCTCAGCAATCCCCGGTTGACCCCGCTGCAGCGGACCGATTTGCTGATCCAGACCGCGCTGACCGGCGGGGAAGCGCAGGTGCAGGCCGAGGCGCTCAATGTCAACGCCGTGCGGCGTTACGGGGCGCGCTTCACGCCGACTTACATGCAGCACTTCGTGGAGTTCGCTGGCGACACCGAGACTCTCTATATCGCTTCTGTGGACGTTGACTTTGACAACGGCTTTGTGATGCGCTGTAGCGTCATCGGGCCGTCCGTTTCCTCTTGCGTGGACGCCTCGGAGCTCTACCCGGTCTGGATGCAGGCGTTGATCACCGGGGCGCGGGAGGGGACGCAGCCCTGGCGCCAGTTGGGACAGCCGTTGCGGGTGGCGGACGCCGTCGAGACGGAGCTGTTTGCCCACCGTGAGGTGTTGACGGGAACGTACACCGTCCAGCGCCGCGCTCAGCGCGGCGGCATGCTGTGGCTGGAGGCGCGCTTTGACGGTGGAACGACGCTCACCTGCCGTTTCCGCGGCGCCATGCCGGTCACCGTTGAGGCGTGTGAGGTCAATGCCCTGTAGGGGCTTCGCCGTTCATCATAATCCCGACTTGCGGGTCTAGAGACAATACTGAAAACAGCACCAGGCCTCGCTACATCTGGCGAGGCCTGGTGCTGTGAGGGAGGAAATGATCTGGGTGTAATCACGCTTATCTTTAGCCCTTGACATACTGGGAGAAATGTGACATAGTGGGTCTCCACAGCACACCCAGGAGGCTCACAATGGAAACAGAATTCCAATCCCCCGATCAAATTGACGTA